>Ga0213840_1001162_pt1 | contig 23144 bp, 24 predicted proteins | sample SWPATP22_FD_160132 | JGI IMG/M metagenome (GOLD analysis project Ga0213840, IMG submission 160132) | Coastal seawater microbial communities from Marineland, Florida, United States - SWPA TP2 #2 | ecosystem: Environmental > Aquatic > Marine > Coastal | place: USA: Florida | collected 2016-08-14 | reverse complement strand
TTCCAAAGTCACAAGCAAAGTATTATCCACAACCTGGTCAAAAAAACCATTATTGGGTTTTGTGTTTAGATACCAGCTGCAAGGGACAAATCTATGTTGTCCCCAAAGGTTTAAAGCCACATTACTCTGATTATGATAAAATATTAAGGTTCTTGCGTGAGACAGGCTTACCATTGCTACCAAAGATAAAGCTGAACGTTGCAGATGCAGATGCTGTTCCGTACTATATAGTTTTAGATAACCATGTTTTAAAAGGGGCTGTTAAATTGGTTGGTACAATTAGTATCAAGTCACTGCACTCTAAAAGTCCACTTAGTTATACGCCTGGTCAACTGGCTAGCCTTCAGTTCAATGGTAGTGAAAAAATTAATAGGTACCTTAAATCTTGGGATAGTGTTGGACTAGTGCATGATGTGGAGAATGGAAAAATTAAGTTAAAGGTGAGTAATTCCATCACCAATGAGTTTTACAATTTTGATGTTACTCTTGTTGGTGGTGTATTTAGTACAACAATTACTGTAACACCAGCTAAAACTCATTTTGCAGGTTGGGATATAGAAAGTCCAATATCGCTCACTATCACTGGTAAGCTGTCAAATGATGGTTTTGACGAAGGTATGCAGACAAAAGTTGCTAAATTAGGTGGTGTACAAACGCCTAGTTTTGGTTATAGTATTTACCATATGGTTGGCATTGGCGTGGGATCAAGGCTTGGATTAGTGCCAGTGTGATTAAATAGAGGTTAATATTATGCAAATAGCTCCTTATATTACTAGGCTTGCTTGGGCTGCCGCATTGCTATCAGTAATTATGCTTTGCATGGGTGTTTACGGTGAAATGCTTTTTTTCTCGATTTTTGTTCATGATTTTAGTAGCTTTGTAAAGGATGTGGTTCCAAGTTGGCCTTACTATTTTTTCCCAATTTGGGTGATTTATTTTACAATAAAAAAGAAGTATTGTTATTTTTTTGCTTTGTTAATCTTTTTGCCCTTTGTAATTAAAAATCAATTTTATTATTTGGTTGCAGTTTATTCTAATCCTAGAATCATAACTCTTTGGTATACAAAGCTTCTTGCGATTGTTACTTGTTTAATGGTAGTGTTAGCATTAGCGTCAGGTCTCTTGAGTATTATTAATTTAAAAGATAAATGAATTATTTAGAGTAATGATAGTTAGATAGCTATATTATTGGGTTGGCTTGGTTGTCATCAATTTTGGCAATTATTGCTATAGTAATGCAATCATACGGTTATTAGTAATTTCTTCCTTATTTGTAACCAGGGTGCATACCTTTTTCAAATATAACTTTATTAATTGGCCATATTATGTTTACCCGCTGGTAATGATTATTGCAACTATATATAGAAAACATATCTTTCTTTTGGTAAAAGTGATCAGAACCATAGTGGCTTGCCAGAGTTTGCTTTACTACAAATTATCAAGCCAGTTGATGGTGTTACACCCAATGTATTTGCAGCTGCTTGTAATGTGCATGTATTCAAAGAAGTAAAAATTGTTGATACAGGTGTTGGTGATAGTGATGTACCATTTATCGAAACGACTTTAAAAAATGTTCGAGTTGCTGATTATGGCCGATCTTCACAAGAAAGTAATAGTCAACCAAGAGAAATGATGCATCTTGCTTACACTAGTATTGCTGAACGTCATACCGGTAAAAATACTGATGGTTCTTTAAAAACAGCTAAAGCAGTTGGTTTTGATTTGGCAGCCATTAAGGGGCTATAAATGGCAGTTACTTTTTCAAGATTCGGTGATACGCCTGAATCCTTAACACAAGATATTTTAGGTCGCAGTGATAAAAACTTTTCTGAAGAGCTATGGCAACAAAATGCTAGGCACAACTGCAGACGTTTAGGTGTGAGTGGCCAATTTGCGCCTGGTTATGCTGTTTGGGTGCCAGAAGACAATCACATTATGGGATCACGAGCAGCGCTAATACAAATGCCGCATTTTGAAGCACTGTTACCACAAAGCTTAGCTAAGTTAGCAGCTGCTCAAGACTATGGTTTTAATCCGCAAATATTGTTAGGTGCGCATGAGCTGGCGTGTCGTTTAAATCATTCTTATTTCAGTATGGCTGCCACGATGAGTGAAGATCCAGCAGAAAAATCTAATTATTTAGACCAAGCGGCAGCTTTTGCTTTAACGGCGTCACATACTGGCTTTGATGTTCGAAAAAATGCAGCTGTTGGCGTTAGCGATAAAATTAAAACGCTCAATAAAGCTGTTTTAGATGAAAGAAAGTTCCGTAGATCAGCAAAATCATTAAAGCTTTTAGATAAAGATAAGCTGGCAGGGCTGCGTAGCAATCGTATTGCAGCGATGAAAGATATGCAAAAAGTCAATCGTACCATGTTGAGTGATCGGCAGACTACTTATTTGCTGCATAAGTCAGATGGTTTCTGGGATAATGCCGTTGCACGAAAAAAATGGCACCTATCTAATGTTTTTGATACAGCAGATCTTGCATCTGCAGCAGAAATGATGGAGCATATGGGTAATGGTTTGGTTTTACTCGACGCAGGTTTGGGTGCTTATAATGTCTATGAAACCTGGAAAGAGGGTGGAGACTGGGAGTATGAGCTATTGCAAGATGCAATTGATATTGGTGCTGCTGTGTTTATTGGTACTATGACAGCACTGGTGTTTGCTGCATTTTTAGGTGGTGGATGGGTGGTATGCTTGGTGGCTGGTGTTGTAGCTGGTGTTGCCTCTTGGGCTGCTGATCACTACGGAAACCCCTTGTTGAGGCGTAATTTTAAGCCAATGTTTGATAGGTTAAGTGAGAAAATTCATATATGATACTGCTTCAAAATATTTCTATTTATGTATTCTTAATATCTCTAATATTAGGTTTATTATCGCTATGGTCTATGGGGATGGTCACAGGCTATTATTTTGATGAAAGGCTCAAAAGATTAGGTCAAAGACTGCCAATAGTTGCAAGAGTTTGCTGTAGCGGTGCCTCTGCTAGAGCTGGTTGTTATTTGCTTCTAGTACTTTCTAACGGTAATCCTTTTGTTAATTATGGTTATAGATGGTGGTCAGCGTCATTTATTAGGAACTACCATAGAAATTTTGGAGATATTGATTATCGTGCTTTGGCTCGAAAAAGAGACTGGGTAATGGCAATATTATTTTGGGGTTCGGTTGCTGGTTTTCTTATCTCTTTAGTTATCATCTGTTTGTCTTCGGTGATCTAGCTTGCTGCTGCTGGCTTTAGATACTATGCTTGGCTTGAGGTATATTTGTGTGATTACGCTCTAACTGCACCACCTGTGTGCCATTATTGTTATGTTTTTTTGTAAAATATAATAAATTCAATGCATTGATGTTTTTTTTCAGGGGATTTGTTATCCTATGTTGTCATTTTTAGTGGTTTGTTGTAGAGTGCGCTCAACAATTTTCACTAGGTATAAATTCACATGGCAACTATTCAAGAGCGCAAAAACACCGCTGGTAAAACTAATTACCGCGTACAAGTACGACTAAAAGGCTTTCCAACTCAGACGGCTACATTTGATCGAAAAACAGATGCCAAGAAATGGGCGCAAGCCACAGAAGCGGCCATACGCGAAGGTAGGCATTTCAAAACGACTGAAGCTAAAAAAGCATACGTTGGCTGATCTTGTGGATCGTTATATTAAAGATGTGCTGCCAATTATTATGCAAGAATTTTTTTTCAACGTGGCTGGGTCTATATTATTAGCAATTTACTGGTGAGTGTATATTTGAACCTTTGCATAAATGTATGTCAATTCTTGGATAGGGCCAGTTCAGAAAGTTTTTTATATTATATTTGGGAAATAGTTGGCTTATTTGATCTAGTAACTCATTCATAAATTGGTCGTGTAGTTTTTCTGGGATAACTTGTAAATGAGGTAACCAGCTCGTAATAAGATTTTTATACTTTTCTTTAGTGGAATTAGGAATGTTAATTTCTAAATATTTAATACTTATCAACCTTAAGCTGGTTTGTTTGATAAATTCCTTATAATCATTGCAGTTAAAGAAACAATAAGGATCATTAAAAGAATCAAAGTGCTGTGTCCAAGGGGCTATATTAATTATTGAATCTAATGCTTCCCATAGGATTTCACATTTTGGATAAAGCATTAATATTGCTTGGCCATTGCTATTTAGGGCATGCTCTATCCCTTTTAAAACGGCAATTTGATCGGGGACCCAATGTAGGCAGGCAAAAGAAGTGACTAAATCAAATTTTTTAGAGATGGTAGGGATGTTTGTCGCATCTTTAGTTATAAATTGTAGATTGCTGTCTTGGTATTTTAAATTGGCATCATTCACCATGTTTTTTGAAGAGTCTATGCCTAGTGCGCTGCCTTTGCTTACAATCTTTGCGATTGCTGCGGTAATGGATCCGGTGCCACAACCGATATCAAGGACGCTTTCATTGCCATGAAAGGTATAATTTGCTGCTGATAATACTTCCTGGGCGATCATAACACGGGTATCAGATGTTTTTGAGTATACGGTGGGTTTCCATTGCTGCTGACTGATCATATTGAGTACCCTTCCTATTTTTTGCTTTGCTAAATTTGTAATTATTATCTATTTGAGCTGGGTTATAGCTTGAATGGATTGTAATTAATGTATTTTTCGTTGGTATCTATATGTTCTTTTTTTCTTAGATAAGGCACAATGAGCATAGCAAATGGTGAAATGGTATCAAATCAAGCTCGTTGAGGCGACAAAACCAACGTATGTGCTAGCCTGTGTCTAAATCACTTTTTTTAATATGGCTTCAACCATGTTAGCATACTTAGCAAATCTAGTAAAAAAGGAGTAAATAATGCCAGACACTAAATCTAAACCTAATTATATGTTTGATAATACACAAGAGTTAGAGGGTGAACGATTACATATATGTAATGTCACCCATAATCCACATAGCTTAAAATTTATAAGTCCTTTAATTAAAGAATTACCTAAGCGTAGTCAGGTTATGGAACTAGGATGCGGTGGTGGTGAATTAGCTGCTGAAGTTGTTCGTTTACTGCCAGAAGAGAGTACTCTGCATTTGGTAGACCGTTCTGAAGATCAGTTGTTGCGTGCTAAAAGTATATTTAAATCAACAGGTCCAAGTGAATCGGTAAAAATAAATGCTCATAAATTAGATATAGTAAAAGAAGCAGATGCGCTTAAGCGTATTGGAAAAATGGATTTAATTTATTGTCGTTGGGTTATTTGCCATATACCTGATGCAGATCGTATTGATGCTATTGCAACCATACTTTGGGCGCTTAAGCCTGGTGGTGTTTTTATTTTAGAAGATGGTGATAATTCATCTGTGCAATACCTTACAAAAGATGAGTCTGAGTTACCATCGTATGCAAAGGAAGCAAATAAGCGTTTTAGAGAAACTAGTGACCAAATTTGTAATTTTGCTAAAATTGATATTCAATATAGTGCTAAGAAGCAGCAAAGAGATATAAAAGCAGCAGAACAAAAAGTTCAATTAGGTGATGGTGAAATTATACCGCTTGGCAAATATCGATTAACATTAAATGATGCATCTCAGAAAAGGTTATTATCAACCCCCTGGAGAACCGCTATTAATATGATATTTCATGCTAAAGGTATAGAAAATCCTACTAAAGCTATGGCAGAAGAGTTTGTTAAGCCTGCTGATGATTGTGATGGTGATGACAATATAAAAGCTGAATTTTTAACTCAATCAGCCACTGCGTATCGAGCACCTATGAAAGCTAAGCTGTAAAGGGTATGATCTAACCGTATATTGCTGTTAAATTAAAATGCACTTGTGTTGAGTGCGCCTATAAGTTTGTCCAATATTGAGGGATTTGTATCACGCTAGTCATCGAGGTATGGTCCAGTTCTTAGAGAGAAGCATTAAAAGCTATATTATACCAGTTTAAAGTATGCCCGAGATTGCTTTAATGCACTTTTTGGTATAATCTATGGGCAATTAGGATGTTCAATTAGACCACAGGATTCAAGTAGTTGGCAAAAATATCGTGTAGCGTTTCAAAATATGATGGCTTTCCAAGTTTGCTTATTCTATTAAGTATGCTTTATATTACGTTTATATATATTTCTAGTATTTTGGTGCCTAAGTTTTTTTATTTTCATGGTATTGTCATTACGGCGTGCACATTTATATTTCCTTTTACATATATTTTGGGTGATATCATTGCAGAAGTTTATGGTTATAAAATTTCTCGAAGTGTCATTATCTATTCATTTATTTGTTTATTTCTATTTGATAATTTAATTCCTTTGATTTCTTCAATACCGCAAAGTATGGCAAAAATTCATGCGAACTCCTTTGAAAGGGTGTTGGGTCATTTGCCACGGTTATTTTTAGCAGATCTTGTTGCAATTAATTTGGGTGCATTTCTTAATGTTTTTGTGTTAACCAAATGGCGAGTTATTTTAAAAGGGCGTTATTTTGCACTGCGTAGCTTGGGTTCTAGTGCAATCGGTGAATTCTTTTTTACGATTATTGCTTTTACCATATTTTTTATTGGCCGCAGGCCATTTCATATATGGATGTATGCAATGGTTTCATCTTATGTATTTAAAATGATGTTTTCAATGGTGGCTGTTTTCCCGGCATCTTTGTGTGTGAGATTAATAAAAAAACATGAAAAGAGCGGTGAGCGCCCACGCTTAAGCATCGAAATCAATCCGTTTAAGCATGCAGCTTAATTTATAATAGTTGCATCTTATATATTTTTAAATATCTTTGTCTGGAATAAGTTCTAATAAAAATTTATCTACTGGGTAGCATAATATATTATTTTTCTTTAGTGCTTCTTTGCCTTGATATAGTAATAAGCATGTTGCCTCAGGGTAATCTTTTTGAAATTCTTTCAATCCCGTTAGGTCTTTTGGATGGATGGTTTTAGCATGTTTAACCTCAATAGCATAAAAGCCAATTTCACCGTAAATAATAAAGTCAACTTCTAGGCCGCCTTTAGTGCGCCAATAAAATAGCTTGCCTTCTTTTGATGAGTAGTCTAGCCAAGCAGTTAAGTTTTGTGCGACAAGCGTCTCTAATGTTATGCCACCTTGTTCTTCAGGTGAATCAAGTGGTCCTTTGGGGCGAATGGCGCGATAAACGCCGGCATCAAAATAATAGAATTTTGGTTTAGCGACTAATAGGCGCTTTGCTCTTTTTGTGAAAATAGGCAGTCGAAAACAAAGTAATAAATCTTCTAAAATGCCTACATATTTTTCGACTGTTTTATTGCTAACATTACAATCTCTGGCAATGTTGGCATAATTTAAAATAGAACCTTGTGAAAAACTTATCACTTCAAGAAATTGACCAAATTCTTCAATATTGCGTACTAGACCTTCCATTTGTACTTCTTCTTTCATGTAAAGTGCAAGGTAAGCATGTAAATCTGCCGCGGGGTCAGCAGACCCATAAACCAAAGGCAGTAAGCCAAATTGTAAGGCAGTAGGTAAAGAAAATTGTTTGCCTAGTTCTGCAGCCATAAATGGATGCATATATTTTAATAAGGCCCGACCAGCAAGTAGGTCAACACCTTCCCGTTTTAATTTTCTTGCGCTAGAGCCTGTTAAGATAAAGCGCCATAACTTATTTTCTTCTATTAAGGCGTGTATCAAGCTTAATAGAGATGGTGCTTTTTGGATTTCATCAATCACAAAAAATGGTTGGTTAGATGCTTCTACAATTTCACGTAATCGTTCGGGGTGGGATTTGTACAGTCGATAAATGTCTGGTTCTAGTAGGTCAATGACAGTCGCATCAGGATAGTGTTTCTTGGCCCAGGTTGATTTGCCAGTGCCGCGAGGACCAAAGATAAAGAAGCTTTTGCCCTTAGGTGCTGTAAAAAAACGTCTTACTGGTTCCATTTTTCCTTCCTTTTTGGGAATGGTAGTTCATAAAATGATATCATATTATGACAAAGAAGTGTATAAAAAGTATAAATATCATATTATACAACTAGTTACAGCACCTTTGTCATGCCGTCGAGGGTGGGTCATTTTTCATTTTACTAGGAAAAACTGAGCCGATATTCCCATTTTTCCTTCCTTTTTGGGAGTTAGGGTTCAGAATTTCCTAGTAAATTGGCTTTTGGGTATCATTAGATGTCTTTTTTCTTATGTAGCAAAGATATTGCAAAGGCTAATAAAAAGGCACAGCCAGCTAATGCGTAAGTAGCATAAAGGCCGTGGCGTAAAAAGTAAGCGCCGATGATTGGGCCAACACCCCATGTGAGGGCAAAAATAGATCCGGTAACACCCATTATTTCACCTTGTTTGTCTTCGCTTACTTGTGATGAAAGGATGGTTACAGTGCTAACATAAATCAATGGTACAGCGACGGTTAAAATGATAATAAACCATGGTGTTATCGAATTATAAATACTAGCAAATAAAATGGTAGCAACAAACAGCATGATGAGTGCAAAGCTTATAATGTTTTTTAATTGAAATTTGGTTGTTATTTTGGGTAGTACAAATAAAATCATTAGCGCAAAAACGGTGCCTAAATAAGCAATAAAATAGCCAATGGATGAGCCGGTCCAGCCTAGACGCTCGGTAAGTAAAACAGGCATGGTTGAAAAGTAGATGCCCCAACCGAATAAAAAGCAAAGTAATAGCATGCAGTATTGTAGGGTGATTTTTTTGGAGAAGGCATTGTAGATATTTTGGAAGCTAGTGAGCGCATGTATTTTAATGGTTTTATTACCTTGAAATGTTTCTTTATAAAAGAATAAGATAAGAGCGCCAAAAAGACCCATCGCTGCACTTACAAAAAATGGTGTTTGGAAGTTAGTCCAACTACCGAAGATACTTTGATCCATAAAAAAGCCGCCAATAACAGGGCCAACAGCAAATCCAACCACATTGCCTAAAACAACTAGACCCAAACGCGAAGCTGTTTGTTCTTTGCTGCTGATGTCAATAATACCTGCTTGAGCGATAGGTATGCTGCCAGCAGTTGCACCAGCAACACTACGACCAATTAATAACACTGTATAGCTATGCATAGGAATAGATAAAGCGCTGATAAAAAAGCCAATGCAATTGCCAAGCATGGAAACGATTAAAATGCTCTTTCTGCCGTATTTATCTGAAAGGCTACCAAGCACGGGTGACATTAAAAACATAAAAATACAATAAATGCTAAGTGCTATTTCATAGAGCATATTTTTTGAGGCCAAGCTTACAGTGCTTGAAAACATATGGGCGCTGTTATGTAAAATCACGGGTGCTAGAACAGGGAAAGCAACACCCCAGCCGAGTGCGTCAATTAGAATGGCTACAAATAAAGCAAATATAGCGTATTTTTGGTTTTTCATGACTGGGTCCTTGATTTTAAAATTAAGATTAAATGGCATTCCGTAATAAATCTTGTTCTTCTAAAATAGATTTTCGCCCATTAGAAAAGCCAAGGTCATAGGCATCTTTTGATTTCAGGTTTTTAATCATCTCATCATCAATCGTATTTAAGTTGTGATCATCTAAAATCACCACGCTATCTTTTTTATTATCGTAAAGTGCGAATTGGATTTTTTCATTCGCTAATATTTTTTTAGCGAGAATTTTATATTGCGGTGTGTTAATGCCGCAATAACCTAAATAAGTAAGTAGGCGAATATCTAAAGGATGAAAGGCTGCGGTGAGTTTGTCGTCAGCTAAGATTTCTTCTGGTTTCATTGTAAAAAATTGTCGTGTACCAATGATCTGCACTTTGGTGCTATGTAAGCCTTTGTCGTTCTCATTGATTTCAACTACGCGATAAAGTTGTCTGGGTGTTGTGTCGCTTTTTAAATTATGTATATTATGAAATACTTTTTTTATAACTTGTAACATACTGATATACCTCTATGTAAGTGCTAATGTTTTAAAGTGAGTTTGTCTGGTTTCTACAACGTTACCTATGATTGTATCAGTGCTATTTAATTTTCTTACGGGGAACATTGCTAAGTCTTGGCTGAGTGCTTTTAAAAACATATTTTCGCCATCGGTTAAGAGCTGTCTGAATAAAAATGTATTGGAGCTTTTTAAGTGAACTAAAACAAAGGCTCTGTCATCAGTGTTTGTATTGGGTTCGATAACTAAAATACTATCTTTAGGAAAATAAGGGTTCATTGAAGAGTCGTTCATAACCACACCAAAAGTATGTTCATGATAATTAGGCATCGTAAAAATGCGTTGCTGTGGTTGGGTGTCATGTAATTTTTCAAGGGTATCCAGTTGTGTCCAATCATAAACTGGAATAGCTAAACCTGCAGGCTGTTTGTTTTTATTGTCAGTCTCTTTGAAAAATAAACTATCTGTTTCGCCTGTTAATTCATGCACATCAATTTTAAAAAAGTCAGCAATTAGTTTGACGGTTTTTGCATGTGGTTTTTTTATTTTATTTTTTACAATGCGCTGGATGGTTTGTTGCGGTATATCAATTTGGCGGGCAAGTTCAGTAGGCGTAAGATCTTGTTCAAACAAAAGGCGCTTGAGGTTCTCAGCTATGGTTGTTTTACTGGCCGTCATTATGTTGCTACTTTTGGTTGTTGGCTGAAAAATCCTTTTGTCAGCACCCGGGTTATGCTCCAAATTTTATCAAAAAAATGCGTATATAACACTTATTAATAGGCTGTTTATGCAGGCAGTCATAAACCAATATGTGTTATATGTACATTACTCGTTGATTGTAACACATAAATGTGTATAATACACATAAATAGAGAATGTTTAGTGTTTTCTTAAGCGGTAAATGTTTTTTATTTCAATTAGTTAGTTAAACAATGAGGGAGCCATTGATGAAAGTAGATAGCCGCTTGGTCCAGAGCCATGCACATATGCAAGATATGTGTCACGTATTATCAACAGCAACAGCATCAGAAGAGCCGGTGGTGCGGGTGTTTAATAGAAAGATAGATCCAAAAGAGCATAAATTAGAATTCATTGGGTTAGGAGAGAGCTATCCAGAAGTTTTTTTAACTGAGCGTGAGGCGCATTGTTGTTTGTTCCTTATTCTAGGATTTACATCCAAAGAGGCTGCGCAAAAATTATATTTATCACCGCGAACTGTCGAGCATTATATTTCTTGTGTCAAAGTTAAGCTAAAAATTAATAGAAGATCAGGTGTGATTAGAGCCTTATTAAGTAGCGATTATTTGGATAATTTAAATGCCCACCTTGATGAAGCGGTATTAGATGGCATATAGTTTTTGTAAACCATATGCCACTTTCATTTCTCGTTTTATTGAAGCCATTTGCAAATCGGCTTACTTAGTATCAAAACAAAGACACCCGTTCCAATGGCCATCACTGTTAAAAACATAAAGCTATGCTGATATATGTGCACAGTTTGCGTAAGGCTTGCATGATGTTTGACGCTTGCTAAATGACTATTAAGGTAGCCAGAAAGGCATGATCCAATGGCAACCACCATAAACCATCCGCCCATTAAAGCATTGTAAACTTTTTTTGGTGCCCACTTGGCCATCAATGATAAGCCTAATGCAGAAACAAGTATTTCGCCGAGTGCTTGTAAAGCAAAGCTCAAGCACACCCATAATGGCTGCACAGTATTAAAAGCAACTGTGTCATTTAATGGTGCATATAAAACATAAAACCCTAATCCTGATATGATAAGCCCAGATCCAAACTTTAGCATTAAGGCATGTTTGCTAGCTGTTTTATCATATTTTTTAAAGAATAGGCTTACCACTGGGCTAAGTATTAAAATCCAAAGCGCATCAAAGCCGCTATAAGCTGAAGGGTGAATAGTTATTATTCCAAATAGTTTTGGCGCGCATAACCTTTCTGCAAACAAAGTAATTAATGTTGATTGCTCACCATATAAAATAAAAAATATCATAGCGATTAAACACATAATAAGAATATAGGCTAAATTCCTCTTCTCATACTTTTCCAAATGCGTGGCTTGGCGAGCTATGAGTGCAGTTAACGTAATTGCGATAATAAATGTAAATGCTGTGATAGAGTGAGCATAATGTAGGAGTATTTGCAAAACACCAAAAGCAAATAAGCAGCCGAGCAATAGAAACGATATTTTCTTTATGGAATAATAATTATTTTGATCCATATGTTTTTGTTTATAAACCATGATATATCTAGCGATACTAGAGGCTATCAATAAACCACTAGCTGGAATCAAAAATAAATTATACCAACCCAGTGAGTTTTTTAACCAGCCAGCACTAAAAAATGCAAGCAGTGCGCCAATATTAATTGATACGTAAAAAATAACATATAGGCGATCAAGCTCGGTTGGTTTGTCTTGGTATAGTTCACCAATCATTGCAGAAGGTGCAAACTTAAAAAAAGCCATGCCTATAATAATCATACCCATACCAATATTTATGCCTATTACATGCCAAAAGCTTAAAAGGATGTAGCCAATGCATAAAAAAATTGCGCCTATTAATAGTGCTAAGCTGTTATCAAAATAACGGTCAGTCACCCAGCCACCAAGTAAAGGCGCAATATATATTAAAGCGGTTATGCCAGCGATATATGTATACGCGTTGGCATCATTCCAGCCTAAAAGATTAGTTAGCATCAAAATAATTAATGCCATAACAGTGTAAAAGCCATAGCGCTCAAAAAATTCAATAAAAGCAAATAGCCAAAATAAATAGGTGCGAGACCTACTGTGTATTGTAGTCTTCATAATAATCTCATTTTAAATTAATTGGTTTTCTATTGTTAAAACTGAAATATAGTTATAAAGGGCATAGCAAAATGCCTGAAATAAATCAGTTTTATAAAAGAATAGTTATAAAAATTTTAAGTAATTTTATAAATTGGGATTGACGCACATGGGCGTACTGATATTCGCGCTGACGACGACAGGGGAGATAATAGAAATAATGGTATTTAATGTGTTGTTAAGTTGTATTTGTTGTTTTTCAAATATTCGGAAGCGATGTTCCTGCCGTATTTTTTTCATGGTTTTACCCCTTTATTTAAAGTTGATCTTTTAATCTAGACCTGAAGTTCAGTAATGTCAACCTTTTGTTTGATTAATATTGTCTTAAGGTTATAATCAATTTGTGTTCGTTTAAGTATATCATTGAATAAAGGAGAATATTATGTTTAAGAAGGTTGCATTCACCATGTATCCCGTTAAAGATATGGATCGTGCTAGAAAGTTTTATGAAGAAACCTTAGGTTTAAAGGCGACGCAAGAATTTGCTGAAGGTAAGTGGATTGAGTACGATTTAGATCAAGGTGGTTGTTTTGCGATTACCAATATGGTTCCAGATTTAGAGCCAAGTGCCAACGCTGGTGGCGGTGTTGCTTTTGAAGTGGAAGATATTGATAAGCTGATGGAAGATCTCAAGGCAAAAAATGTTGAAGTTAAAATGGATACCTTTCAATCGCCTGTTTGTAGGATGGCAGTTGTTATCGATTCAGAAGGTAATGCCATTATGTTGCATCAATTAAATAGAAAAGATTAATTTGAGTTTTTTATCAATTCAATATATTTTTCTATATTAGTTAGGAGCGTTTTATCTTTTATATCGGCTTTATTTAAATAAGCCGTTAAACATAAATGGTAAAGCGCTTTTATTGTTTTAGGGTAGTTGGTAATGTTGTTTGTATTGATTGCTGCATAAGGATTATTATTTCTGGTGTCATAAGAAAATTTAACTAATTTTTTAAGATCATCGTTGATGTCTGTCTGCTGTAAAAAGTAATGGGTTGCATCTTTATTTGATCCTATCGTATTTGGGTTGCTAATAGAATATAAAAGACGAACCGGGAATAAAATAAATTTAGAAAAATAGCGGGCGCCTTTTTCTGCAATATGGTTAGGTTGTGCAACTAGTTCATTTAGTTTGTCTGCTGTAAGTAAATACTCCTTAATAAACTGTGTGCTTTCTTGATTGATGTTAACTGAAGTGGGTTTTTCCAATGTTTGTCTTAGATCTTTGCCTTGTATTAATAACCCATGCTTAATAAATTCTAAACGATCAAGTGCTGGAAATCTGCCTTTGCCTAGTTCAAAGTCTTGGTAGCTGCTCCAAAAGATAGAAAGTCTATCAGCATAGGGTAAGTCATATTGTCTGATTGTCTCAGCTATTTTAGCAATTTTATCAGCATCAGTTGGTTGTATGTCGTCAAGTATCAGCGCTACATCCACATCACTGCACGCTGAAAAATCTCCATGACTGCCAAGGCTGCCAATTTTAAATATGGCGATAACCCTTTGTTTAAAGGTGTTTTTGGCTTCACTGCAAAATAGGGTGAGCAGCCTTTTTGGTGGTGTTTTCGTCATAAAGATCTCCTAAGTGTTATAGTAAATGATTATTTTTATCCTGTAAAATAATATATATGCCTATACATACGTAATTATTACAGTATTTTTTTTCTTTTAAATTTTATAAACTAGTGCCTTGTTAATAATACGTTTAAGAGGTATTCCAATGTTAGGTAAATTAAAAGGTATGGCATCTAGTGGTGCTTTAGATAAAGTGGTTGGCTTGTTAAGCCCTGAAATGCAGCAAAGTTTAGAGCTGATTAAGCAGTTTAATGTTTCTGATATGCAAGATGATGATAAATATGGCGCTTTAGTTTCAAAGCCTGCTTTAGTGGCATTCACAGCTAGTGCGGGTGGTGTAACTAAGCTGATTCCTGGTTTTGATGCTAAGTTTATGCGTATGATGTTGCATCTTCGTAATGAGTTGATCGATCTTTCAGGTGATTTTCCACAGCTGCAAGATGGTTTTCAAGCAAAGTTGCCAACTGTTTTAATGGATGGCTTAAAGGCTTAAGGTATTGAAATAAAAGTAAAACTAACATTAAATACCAGTAGCTTGATTGATATTGGTGTTTAATATTGTGAATAAGTTTTTAAGGTGATAATATGCTTCGTTCATTGAAGCTATGTTAAGGTATTTTTATGTTCGCAAATCATTATAAAGGTCAAGTTAATAAAAAAACTCCAGCTGACCATTTTTATGAGTCATTAGAAGAATTATTTAAAAGATATGGTCAAAGAGGTGAAGATCATCGGTCTTCTGTTGCTTTTGTAAAGCTTATCCATAATTCCATATCAAATGAATTATCAGTTGATGTTATTTGCGCTGGTGTTCAGCAATTTTCTAAGGCTCAGCTTGCTGGCCTAAAAACAAACGGGTCTGAAGAAAGCGCCTTGCAACCTTTTAAAGATTATATCGCTATGATCGATAGATTTGACTGGCATGATTTCTTGCGTAAACGTAAGCTATATATGGCAATTAAAAAATTAAATGATCATAGAGATGCTGAGATGGCGTTAGAGCCATTGTCGAATACTGCGCTGAATTTTCCATTATATATTAATGCTGTTTTCACACAAATATTTATGTATATCAAGCCACAAGATGGCTTGCTAACAGCTAAACAAAAAGAACAGTTTTTTGCTATATTTAAAAATGTGCATCATGATTTATTGCAGGTTTTTGAAAAAGGTGCATTGTTAACACAGGATCAGCAGCAAACTTATAAAGATTCATTGTTATTTATGATTCAAGAAGGCATAAAGGTAGAGGCTGCAAGCAAAGATCAAAAAGAGCAGGATAATTTAGAAAGGGTAGGTTTTTTCATTTTAAAACAATTAACAGAAGAGCTGCCGGTCTCTGTATTAATGGCATACTCCTTTGATGTTATTCGAGAAAGCTTTATTGTTCTTGCTGCTAAGCAGGCTTATATTAGCTGCTATAGAGAATCCCAATTGAATAAACCTTGTGAACCAGTATTTGAAAGCCTTGATGGTGTGCTAAGTTTGATGCTTGATTTGTGTAATTTTCATAAAAACCCAGTATTGGTAGGTGAGAATGATGATCTTGGTCTTGAGTTAGAAGGGGTTATGTCACTTTGGCAGGCAGATCAATGGGGTCTTCAGAATAGGAAAAAAGATTATTGTGAATCTTTGCCGCGTGTCGGTACCACTTTTTCATTGTTAGCGGAAAAAGCATCTCGAATTATCAGTAAAATAAATGATTTGGCTAGTAAAAATAATTTTATACTAAATTTATTGTTCATATTTTCTAGTGGAAAACTGGTTGAAAGGGTCTATGAAGTCTTTTTGCAAGGCATGGAATTGGCTGCCAAAGAAGGGGCTGTTGAAAGTGAAGACACTCCAGAGCGTTTAGAAATGGTGATTCAATCCTTGTCTGTTTCTAGTGGTTTACGTTTGGGGATAAAAACGTATGCTTTAGCCGCTGCATTCTCTTTGCATCTATCATGTTTGGTTGAGGCATGTGGTGCAAAGAAAACAATGGATGATGAAGATTTTGCAAGGCTTAATTTGCGAAAGCGATTAGATCACCTGTTGGCTAGATGGCAAAGTTTGTATCCACAAAACACTCAAAAATCACAGTCTACTTCTACTGCTACCTTATGTGGTGTAAGGACAGCAGGTAGGGATATTAAAGAGAATGATGGAAATGTGAAACATGCAGAGAGTAGCCTGTCTACTTAATGTTTCTTTATTTCATACCTATTGGGCTTTTTTCATATGCCGATGGATGTATAAAAAGTATAGCGCCAAAGAAGCTGCGCCACTGATTACGAACATCCAGGCCATGGGTTCTGGTTTGCTAGTATTGATAAAACTTAAGGCGCCGCTAAACAGAAAGCCGCCCAGTTGTTGTATGCAAGCATAAAGTGATCCAGCATAGCCTGCGATCTTGGCCACGTTCTTAAAGCCTAATGAAAAGCAATTAAGAAAAACAAAAGTAGAGCCAAAGGCATAGATCATAGCGGCTATAATAATGGTTAAAACTTTTGAACCAAGAAATGGATCTGCAATTATAATCACTAGGCCAGCTGCCATCATTAATAATAACCCAAAAATTAATATATTAATGAGCGAATATTTTTTAATAAGCTTGCCGCTAACATAACCGCTAAAGCCAGTGCTTAAACCGGTTAATATAACTAATGTGCCATATTGACTAGGCAGCAAATGCAATCCGTGAATTAAGATTACTGGGCCAGCAGTGATCCAAGCAAATAAGCCACCATAAGTTAATAAGGCAATTAAGCAAAAACCAATGAAAGTTGGTTCTTTTATCAGTGAGAAATAAGTTTTTGTGATAAAGCTAATGTTGGCTCGATGGGTGCCATGGTGTTCGCTGGTTTCTTTTAACATAAACAATACATACGTTAATACAATTGTTGTCCAAGCAAAAAGAATAATAAAGTTAAAGCGCCAGCCAAGGTGATCTTGAATAAAACCACCGGCAAATGGAGCTAAAATAGCAGCCAAGGTCATGGCTATCACAAAGTAGCCACCAATCTTGGTTAGTGCATCACCGCTAAAAGCATCTCTAAAAATAGATCGCCATAAAGATGAGCATGCACCTAAACCAAAGCCTTGGATTAAGCGACCGGCATAAAGCATATGAATATTAGTGGCAAACATGCATAAAGCTGTTCCAATAACAGCAATGCTAATGCCTGTCATGATCGTTGCTTTACGGCCAAAGATCTCAGAAATTGGGCCATAGATCAAAGTGGTTATAGAAACACCTAATATAAAGGCTGAAATGGTTCCTTGGGATTGGCCAAGCGACACGTGAAAATAGTGGGCAATAGCCGGCAATGATGGCGTATAGATGTCCATCGAAATTTGCGTGAGCGTAGCTACGAGTATAATGCTCACAAAAATAATTTTACTTTGGGTGTTCATGATAGAGTCTTTAAATAGAGTGCAACTTGTAGGAAGTATAATGTTTATTGTTCTAATAAACAAACACATAGCTATATAACCAACATGTTGTCGGTTGTTATGTATGAGTCTTTGATAAAGCTATTGGCGCTTACGATAAAAAGTGCTAGCATAAAGATGTTGCTGATTAATCAGCAGCCCAAGGGGGGTGTAGGTTTTAACTTAACACAACTTGGTGGTCGTATGAAAAACTCTTCTCAAAAAAACCAATGGTATCGTATTATCGCGCATGTCGATATGGATGCATTCTTTGCTTCTGTTGAGCAACATGATTTTCCTAAATATGCTGGTAAGCCTGTTGGTGTGGTCAATGGTCGTGTTGGCACAACAGTGATTACCGCTTCTTATGAGGCAAGGCAATTTGGTATTAAAACCGGTATGCACATTACCCGTGCTAAAGCTTTATGCCCTGATTTTATAGCTATTTCTTCCAGGCCTAATCGTTATGCAGAGGTATCTACTAATTTTTTAGCAGCGTTGCAAAGCTTAACTCCTGATATTGAAATTTTTTCTGTCGATGAGGCGTTTATGGACTTTACACATTGTCGTTATTTATATGATTCGCCAAAACAGATTGCTAATAAAATTCAAGATATTGTTTTTAAAGCTTCAGGTATTACTTGTTCGGTTGGTATTTCTGGTGATAAAAGCACAGCTAAGTTTGCTAGTAAATTACATAAGCCAAATGGCATTACGATTATTCCGCCCTGCGAAGCAGAGGCTATTTTAGCGCCATATCCTGTGACAGCGCTGTGTGGTGTAGGACGCGGCATTGGTGAGTTTTTAGAAAAATATCGTGTGTTAACGTGTGGTGATATGAAGCATGTTCCGGTGTCTGTTTTAAGCAAACGTTTTGGTAATATAGGTAGAAAGATTTGGTTGATGGCGCAAGCCAAAGATCCATCACCACTTATTTTAAATGTTATACCCATAAAAAGTTTAAGTGCTAGTAAAGTATTGCCGCCAAATACAACTGATAAAGAATTGGTAGAGCGCTATTTTTATTACTGTTGTGATAAGGTGGCTACGCGTTTGCGACAATCCAATTTATTTGCTAAGCGTATTACGGTTGGTATGTCTTTGCGGCATCGTCGTTTGAAGCATACAGAAGATTTTATTTTAGCGATTAATGATGAATCTCAATTCTTTGATGTGGCTAAACAATTGATGACGATATGGCATGGCGAGGGCGTTTATAAAGTTGGTTTGTATTTAGAAAAACTTTGCGATCAAGCGCATTTTCAAAAGGATATGTTTGCTCATTCAGAAACAGCGCATGATCGTCTTAATGCTATTCGCGATGCTATTAATGATCGTTTTGGTATTGGTAGTATACGCACTGCACGTGCTATGCAAGTGCCATCGCTTACTGATGTGATCGCACCAGCATGGAAGCCGGATGGTGTGCGTAATTCAGTCGTCACCGAAACGGCTCGCAAGGGTCATGGCCGAAAAAAGAATTGAATATTTGCCTCTGATTGTATCATATTGCCAGTGTTGTGCTATGTGAGCGTTGATGGCTTTTCTTTGATTGATTGTGATTTGGGTAGTTGCGAAATAAAAGGGCGCCTTTGTCACCATTAGATAATCTGGGTTTTCTTTTTCTGCTAACGAAAAAGCTGTTTGTTTTGGTGAATTTGCCCCTTGGTTTTATTTTTCGAATTTTGCGCGCTTCATTGCAGGAAGAGGATGGTGGTAGAGTAGGTAAATGGGTTGTTACTGGTTGGCTGGCATGTCTTTTATGCTTATTTCTTTTTGGTTTTGCTAAGGCAACAAGTCGCGCTGCTTTTTTCAAGGTTATAAAAGACCGCTGAGGTTTCAGTAAATGTGGATGGCTCTTAAGAAGTTCGGCTTTAGTTTCTTTTCGGCTTTGTTTCTGTTTAATAAATTTATAGATGTTTTGATTCAATCTTCTAGCAATATCAATGATGTAATCACCACCTTTATCAGTAATATAGCTTCCTTGAATGTTTCTTAATTTTGCGCCATCTATATAAAGTAACTTTAATAATAGCAAGTCCTTTCTTTTAACGGCTTCAACAGCAGGATTAGGGTGATGAGATGCATGGACATTTAAATCCTCAAAATTCCAGTGGCTTGTTTGCTTAAAGGCTAGATAGTTTTGGTGAGTAACTGTACCTTTTTGTATGCGAAAACCTAAACTCATAATTATAAATACCTTTATCATATTATTAATCTTGTTAAAACTGTGATTTGCTATATATGCAAATGCTGTATTAGATTTTAGGGTGGGGCTAAAATAATAATATAAATAAAAGAAATAGATAGTCTCTCTTTTAGGGGGTATTTAAAAAATATTTGCAAAAAATTGCGTAAGTTTTATCAAATCGCTTGGGTTAACCAACCCATTTCTCGATGGCTTCTTGGGCTTTATCTGGCGTCAGTGGTTTTGGAATAAAGCCGTTCATGCCTGCTTTGAGTGATGCTGAGGCTGCGCTGGCACCAGTTTGTGCGGTGAGGGCAATAATAGGTACTGATTTAAGATTTTTTTCTTGCTCCATTTGGCGGATTTGTTTAGTAACTTGGATGCCGTCGATATCAGGTAGGCCAAGATCCATAAAAATCATGTCATACATACGGGTATGTAGCAGTTGTAAGGCTTCTTCGCCAGTATCAATTGAATCAATTTCGACGTTCCCAAGGCTCTGTAAGGCAAATTTAGCCATTTGCTCAGAGATCAGGCCATCTTCAACTATTAAAATTTTCTTCATGTCGCTCATGCGTAAGCTCCTTTTACGCTGTTATAGTTCTATTTTAACACATTTTAGTATAAAAGATAGTCAGAAACATCATGCATCGTCCAGGGTCTGATCCGGGGTGGAGGTTTAGGGGTGAATCCACTGATAAAGTAGTGAGGCAGCTTGGGTTGAATGGCAATTAGTGTTGAATTCAATAATATGGTAACTATTTGTTTTGATGTTATATTATTTTGATGTTCTTTTTTTTCTCAATCCAAGGTGGTGGTTGATAGGATAGCTGTAAGTTTTTTATAATAGTTAGTAATAATTACTAATAGATTATGGTACAGTACTTTGAAATATTGGCTCGTATATTACTTTTAATTGTGTGTAAGCCTTAATGAGGAAAAAATGTTAGAAACAATATCAAAAAACTGGTGTAATAAAGATAATCATGATTTATATAAAAAAATGACGTTGCAAGAGTTTTTGGGTGCCGCAAAAAGATCGGGTATTTCTCATGGGGAAGACGTTAGTCAGATTAAAGATTTAATTCTTCAGTCTAGCTCTATACTTGAGATAGGGGCAGGGTATGGAAGAGTTTTAAAATACATTTTTGGCTTGGGGTACAGTGGAATTTTAGATGCTGTTGAAAATGACATAGATTACTACCAGTTCTGTGTAGATCATTATAATAATAAAGCATCTATTTATCATGCAGATATAATGAGCTGGTGTCCTGATAAAAAGTATGATTTAGTTTTATGGATGTGGACAGGCATTGCTGAATTTAAACCTGAAGAGCAAGAAAAATTATTTAGAAAGCTTGCTAATATGATTACTCCAAGCGGTTATATTATAATTGAGAAGAAAGATCTGGGTAGTGATGACTCAGATAGAGTGGTTTTTGAAGGTAATCGTTGTAAGTTCTTATATGATTTACCAGGCGGAAATTTATATGTCCCATCAAATGATGAGCTTTTGAAATATGCATCTAATTATTTTGAAGAAACTACCATTAAGAAATATACAGCAACTGGTAATATTGAACGAACACTTTTATTTTTTCGTCGTACTTCTAGAGATCCGAACGCATCCTCTGACAAATGATGCTATTGTAGGGTGGTCTTGAACAGCTTTTTTTATAGACTTTTTATTAGCTGCTGTCTGAGAAAATCTTATATCATCTTTCAACATAACCATACTGTTTTGAATGTCTCTATAGTTTTGTGGTGAGCTATGGAAGAAATCAAAATTTACTAAATTTGGGATATCTGACATCATTGTTTTGGAAATATTTAGCTCGTTAGATTTCATCTTTCTGAGGTATAGTTGTAGTAAATTTTTAATTTCGTATAAATCAAGTATTGTGCTAGAGTGTTCATTTGATCTTGGGGCAAGCTCATGTGCATTTGCATAATGTAATGAATAATAAATTGGATCAGAATTTTGGTATGGGTTAAATGTACTAGGTTGCATAATTACAGGAACGTATTTATCAAGCTTATAATCATTTAGAAATATTTTTTGTATTGCGCCAGTTGGTGCTGCATGGTCATCTAAGGCAGGAGCCATTCCAGGGAGAAGACCCATGCTTAGTAATAAAAGGTGTCTTACTGTGTCATAAACATAAGGGTCAGGTCTGATGCCAGACATATGGTTGATAACTGAAAAATAACTATTCCATATTTGCTGGCTTGACCAATATGTTAAATTACCATATAGCGCTTGTTTCATATACATTTTGAAGTTAGAAAATTGTTTAGATTCAAGGTTATCAAACCATTTTTTTGAAAAAAATATAATTTCTAAGTTCCAATCACCAAGTAGTTCTTTTTCATATAAATCTTTAAATAAGCCCCAATGCTGATTTATGTTTTCAGGAGGTTTTGAGCTATAACCATGTAATCGGCGCAGTCTACGATAATTTTTCATTTTAGATATTTTGGGCAGCATGAAAATAGATCGAGAACCAGCGCTAATATTCCAAAGGAAGGCAGGGTGGTGGAGAGCCATATTATGTTTTAGTACTCCAGAGGTGCTAAATAAAACACCGGGTTGTACTTGAACAAATGGAACTGGGGTTGATCTGTAGCTATATGCCATATAAAGCTCCAGCACCTTATTAGTTATAAAAGATACTGGGTTTGAACCAAGGTTATAAGAAAGGTCATCCTGAATTTGTTTTGGAATGCTTGGGTCATTAACATGTTGTAGGTTGCCGTATTGATCAGGGAGAAACAATCGACCAGCTTTGACATATTCACTGCCGTACTTATACCGCGCGCGGTATAGCCTAAATTTTTTTGCTGGCTTTAATTCGTCAATGATCTTAGTTAAATCTGGATTTAACTTATTGAACTTATCACGAATGTCTTCCCAGTAAATGGGGATTAAGTTTTTATTCATATTTTCATTGTAAGGCACTTTGCTTTGAACTTCAACAGGGTAAATAACCTATTGAATTGAGGGGGGTTACAAGAGTCTTACAAAAGGTTTTTGATGGTGTTTAGATTAAAAGCATCAACCATAACGGAGTATGGATATGAACAATCAAGGGTTTAAACCAAGTTTAGAATCTAAAATAACTCACCTTACGCACGCAAGCCTTGTTAAGCCATCATTTTCTGTAACTCTTGGTAGGCGACTTGGTTTGCTCTAACGATTAATTTATATTTGATGGCAAAGTGATTGGTAGACTGCTTAATATT
>Ga0213840_1001160_pt1 | contig 23153 bp, 17 predicted proteins | sample SWPATP22_FD_160132 | JGI IMG/M metagenome (GOLD analysis project Ga0213840, IMG submission 160132) | Coastal seawater microbial communities from Marineland, Florida, United States - SWPA TP2 #2 | ecosystem: Environmental > Aquatic > Marine > Coastal | place: USA: Florida | collected 2016-08-14 | reverse complement strand
GACGTCAGAGGTATTCAACAACTTCTCAAGCGACTTTACTTGCGCCGAGTTACCCAATACTAGCTTGTCTTCAATATCATAAAATTGAACGCGCATACCAAGGTGTTCGGCAAGAATACTTAACTGTGTACCAATGTGGCCGTAACCAATAATACCAAGTGTTTTGCCACGTGCTTCGTACGAACCTACTGCCGTTTTTTCCCATTCGCCGCGGTGCGCTTTAGCGTTTTTGCTTGGTACTTGGCGAAGGAGCAAAATAATTTGGCCAAGCACTAGCTCTGCTACTGAGCGAGTGTTCGAGAATGGCGCGTTGAAAACGGGAATACCGCGACGCTGCGTGGCTTCTAAATCAACCTGATTGGTGCCAATACAAAAACAGCCAATGGCTACAAGCTTTTGCGCAGCGTTAACTACTTTCTCGGTTATTTGCGTGCGTGAACGAATACCAATGAAATGGGCATCTTTAACTTTCTCGATTAACTCATCTTCCGGAAGCGAGGTTTTAAGAAACTCAATGTTGCTGTAACCATTGTTTTTAAGGGTTTCCAGTGCACTTTGGTGAACACCCTCTAACAACAAAATTCGGATTTTATCCTTCTCTAGTGAAACTTTGCTCATGAACTCGCTATCTCTCGCTGATGTAATGTGGATTGCTTATGCAGCGTTAACTCACTTTAATAAGCGTCTAGGTGCCCCTTGGGACATCTAGACGTCTAAATGAAAGCTACCAGAAAACACTAAGACTTAAAAGTAGTATTTAGTTGAGATCAACATAACGCCTATGAATGATAAGCATGCAGTGCTGTAACAACTTACTTGTATGTGTCTACACCATTGTCGGTTGCAGAAAGCACAACGTCTGCGCCACGTAGCGCAAAAATGCCGTTTGTCACCACGCCTGGAATGTTGTTTATGGTTTGCTCTAGTTCACGCGGATTAACAATGTTCAAATTATGCACGTCTAAGATAACGTTGCCGTTATCAGTTACAACACCTTGACGGTACTCAGGGTCGCCGCCTAATTTAACTAACTCTCTTGCTACAAAAGAGCGAGCCATTGGAATCACTTCAACCGGAAGAGGGAATTTACCGAGTACTGGAACACGTTTGCTTTCATCAACAATACATACAAAGGTTGTGGCTGCGCCCGCTACAATTTTTTCGCGCGTTAATGCTGCACCACCACCTTTAATCATGTGCATGTGCTCTGTTACTTCATCTGCGCCATCAATGTAAACCGACAGGTTGCTCACATTATTAAGTTCGAATACTTCTATACCTAATGCCTGTAAACGTTCTGTAGAGGCCTTAGAGCTTGAAACTGCACCTTCAATTTTGTGCTTAATTTTTCCAAGCTCTTCAATGAAGAAGTTAACGGTTGAGCCAGTTCCAACACCTACAATGCTGTCTGCTTCAACGTATTCAATAGCGGCTTTAGCAACAGCCTGTTTCTTTGCATTTTGATCCATGGTTTCTCTCCGGCTAATTTTTGAATGAAGTGTAACCGAATTAGGGCAATGAACCTACCGAAAGCTGCGCATATTGTGCATAGAAAAAAACGCGGCATGCGCCGCGTTTAGTTGGTTTATGCTTTCGCTTCAGGAAGCTTCAGCTGTACTTGCTGTGGCACTAATTTCAGTACCCAGCGGCGGCAGCTATGCCAGAAGGCAGAGAGCAGAAGAAGCGTTGAGCCTATGCAAAGGCCGGTAACTGCAAAACTTGAAGTCACCATGCCAAAGTTTTCCATAAGCGCAGAGAACGTGTAGATAACGTAAATTAATGCGCTAACCATAATAGCGCGACGATCAACGGCAATTGAAATTAAGGCAAGTAATACATAAAGCGCTAACACCACAAGAGATATAAACAGGCTACCGCTTCCATCAAGTACGCCTAAACCTTGAAAAATAGGGTGCACTATCATTGGTGCAGAGATAAGGTGCAGCCAAAACGCCACATCTGAAGCGCGGGTTTGACGTGCGGTATCTTTACTGTCCCAATACATTGCCAGGCCGAAAATAAGTAAACCACACACTAAAACAATGTTATTTACATACAGCGTGGTCACAGGGAACATGTATGCAATGGCACCCACGATACCAGCGGTGAAGGTGGCCGCACCGGCTGCAACAGTAATAGGAACACGGAATCTTAGCCAGTGTGCTATTGCCCCTAATGAAGTCAGTAAGCCCGACGCAATTAACGCTAGCTCTTTTGACTCTGGTTGAAACAGAATAGGTGTGGCAAAAAGCCCCACAAGAAATGACAGCAGGAGTGCGATAGCGGGAAGTGCCATGCGTCGCTTATTAACAAAGTATTCTGCTAATCCCCATGACCCTGCAGCAACAGCAACGCCACCTAAAGGTGGTGCAACGTTGTAACCAATCCAAGCGAGTGATGCTAGCAGCAGTGCGCTGGCAATAACCACAAAAATATCGTTAAAGCCGCTTAACAGGCGGAAGTTTTCTTCGTCAACGGCGTAACTGTTACGAGATTCATTAATGAACTTTCGAAACTCAGTGACGTCGCTTTGTTTTAGCACGTTGTGTTCAACGGCTAACGTTAAATCTTCATCAGTATACATAGGCTATTCCCTTTTATTGTTATGGTGCGGCTAAATGTATGTGTAGTGATATTGGTGTAAAAAATTATCTGCAACGATTGTTATTTCAGTTACAGCTTTTGCAATAACGACGCCAATAATTTTATTAAATAAAAACAGTGCTTTATGTTGATTGAGTAGTGCGAGTGACTAGTTTAACCAGCTACAGTTAACAAAAATGACGAACATGTCGTTGTTTTAGCCACTAAAACGAGAGCGTGCGAGTTGGTGTAATAATCGCGTTAAGCGGGATGTCCCAAGGGGCAATGGGTAGGCTATCCACTTCTTGAATATCGTGGGCGATACCAATTAATAAAGGCTTTTTATTCGCGTGTTTGGTAAACGCGAGAGTGCGGTCGTAGTATCCACCGCCCATGCCTAAACGGTTGCCCGCTGCATCAAATCCAACTAACGGCATAAGAATAATATCAAGCTGTGAAGAAGGAATAATATTCGGGCATGCAAGCTCCGGCTCTTCTATATTGTATTTGTTCTTTACCAGCGGCGTGTTTGCCGCGTAGTTCAAAAACAGTAGATGCCCTTTACAAACAGGATGAAGCACAGGAAGTGCGAAATGAAGATGAGAATATGTTTTTGAAGCTTCTGTCATAAAGGATGACAAATTCACTTCACCGTCATTCACCAAATACGACGCTACGTTAATGGGCCGATGACTGTCGATATTCGCAAAATATGCGCTAAAGAATAAGAATAATTGCTCGGCTATTTTGGTACTTGCTGAATGCTGCGTTTCACTTGCTAGAGATTTGCGCGCGTGACGAAGTGTTTTACGCAACGCAATTCGCGCCGCTTCAGTATGCTTTGAAAGTGTAACGGTATTACCAAGCGCAACGTTTTTCATGAAGATACGCAGGTTATTAGTTTAAAAACAGATTCAGCACATTAACCAGTTCGGTGCTGTCGATGGGCTTTGTTAGTACGGCATTCAGCCCTTTTTCTTTAAGCGCTGTTTCTTGTGTGATGACATCAGCAGTAAGTGCCACCACCGGTAAATCTGGTGATATGGCTTTTATTTGTGACGTGGCTTCATCGCCCTGAATGCCCGGCAAATTTAAATCCATAAACACCAAATCGACAGGATTAGACTTAACGTACTCAACGCCTTCTTCCCCAGTACTTACTATTGCTAGCGGAACACCAAGCTTATCAAATAGGGTTTGTATGACTACCTGGTTGATATGGTGATCTTCAACAACCAAAACGTTCACTGAAGGAGAAACATTCAACTGTGCAACATAGGTTCTGGGTTGGGTTTCCACAAACGTGTTGTCGCTAATTTCATCAGCCGGTAACGACACTATAACTCTCGTGCCTTCGTTCAATTTACTGCTTACTTTTATGGTGCCATCCATCAGCTCAAGCAGACGCTTTGAAATGTTAAGACCTAAACCTGTACCTTTAATTGCGTGGGCGTTATCCATTCGTTCAAACGGCGTAAATAGACGTGTTTGGTCTTCATCGCTCATGCCAATACCTTCATCCACTACGCTAAAAATAAGCTGTCCGGCTTTAAATTTAACCTGTGCTTTTACCGTTTTATTAGTAGGCGTGAATTTAATCGCGTTAGATAAAAGATTAAGGGCGACTTGACCAAATTTAGTGTCGTCGAAAAAAAGTGAAGCAGGCAGTGAACTATCAATGTTTGTCGAAAAATGGATATTGCTGTCTTCAGCGCGGATACTGGTTAACGAAAATAAGTGGGTAAAAAAGTCTTTCGTGTTAACCGTGCGCGGCATAACACGCATTTTCCCTGCTTCAATTTGCTTAATGTCTAAAACAGAGTTCACGATTTCAAGCAAACGCTCACCGCTTTTGCTTACATGTGATAGGGGCGTTGAAAAACTCTCCGGCAGTGAAAGCTTCTGTGCTTCCGCCTCTAATAAATGACTAAACGTGTTAATCGCATTTAATGGCGTTCTAATTTCATGGCTAACGTATGACAGAAAGTCAGACTTAAACTGACTTGTACGCTCTAACTCTCTGTTTTTTCGTTTTAATTCTAAATGTGCAACCACCGCCTTGCTTAAGGTCTTTAATGATGCTCGCTGTTCGTCGGTCATTTGCCGAGGTTTTTTATCAATAGCGCATAGCGTACCGATGGCATGGCCTGATGGGGTAATAAGTGGAGCACCGGCATAAAAACGAATATCTGGCGAACCAGTAACTAGCGGATTGTCATGAAATCGAGGATCTTCTACTGCGTTGGGTACTTCAAAAATTTCGTTTTGCAGTATGGCATGTGAGCAAAACGCAATGTCTCTTGAGGTTTCTTGTGCATCTAAACCAACTCGTGATTTGAACCATTGTCGGTCTGGGTCAATAAGGCTAATTAATGCAATGGGGGTTTCACAAATCTGCGACGCCAATGACGTGAGGTCATCAAACAGCTGTTCGGCTTCAGTATCAAGCACGTCGTAGCTGAGTAGTTCGGCTAAACGTTCGTCTTCATTGTCAGGAATAGGTGCTGATTTCATAAAAGCCTAGTTACCATTACACAATTAAAAAAGGGTTGTATTACTACAACCCTTTTACATTAACACACTGAAAATTATAGCGCGTAGGTATCTATAAACAACTGCTCTAATTTCTGGTGATCCACTTTGGTGGCCACTTTAATAGTTTTTGCTTCGTTCCACAGCGGGCTAGGCGTTGTACCCTTTGGTGCAACTACCGTCTGACCTCTGTCTAACTCGCTTGTGCCAACGCGAGCATGACCTTCAGTGAGTTCAAATAACTCTGGGTGACGTAAGTGCGCAAGCGGGAACGCATCATGGAAGAAGCATACGCGGTCTTCACGGTTCTGAGAGTAGAAGTCCATGTAGAACTGTGCGCTCTCTTTAACGAAGCCACCTAGCGTATTGTTCTTCTCCTCTAGCTTTTCAACGAAAACCGGTGAGAAAGGCGTGAAGTTTGTTACATCAAGACCAAACATCGTTAGATCCCAATCTGCTGCAAATACGATTGCCGCAGCGTGAGCGTCGTTCCAAATGTTGGCTTCAGCCACAGGCGTAACATTACCCGGTACAAACGCTGCACCACCCATTATGCTCACACCTTTAACCAATTTTGGTAGGTCTGGCTCTAGGCGAAGAGCAAGTGCTAAGTTACCAAGTGGGCCAATGGCCACAATTGTGATTTCGCCTGGGTACTTACGTGCCATGTCCACAATAAATTGTGCAGAGCTACGTGGGTCTAATTCGGTTTTTGGCGCTTCAGGTTTGATGTCACCAAAACCATACTCGCCATGTACAAAGTGAGCATAGGTTGACTCTGGGCCAACCCAAGGCATGCCTACACCTTTGGTTACTGGGATGTCTTTGCCTGCCATTTCACACAGCGTTAGCGCATTTTGCGCTGCCATAGTAACCGGCACGTTACCGAACACTGTTGTAAGACCTAAAACTTCGATATCTGGTGACTGGAAGGCGAAGAAGATCGCCATTGCATCATCAATCCCCGGATCTGTGTCTAATATAATTTTATGTGCCATTAATTTTTCTCAGTGCGTTCTGCTAGTTGGTGTGTTTCGCTAAGAAACGGTCCACTTCTTTTTCTGATGGAATACTTTGTGCAGCACCCTCGCGTGTTACTGCGATGGCTGATGCTCCACAACCACGGCGCAACGCTTGTTTCGCGTCTGCATGATTACTGTATGCTGATAGGAAGTAACCAATAAATGTATCGCCTGCCGCTGTTGTATCAACCGCGTCAACAGAGAAAGCGTTAACTTCTACTACTTCATTATTGCGCAACATCATTACGCCCGCTTTACCAAGTGTAATAATGACTTCGCAATGCGACCACTTTTCTTTGAAAACAGCAATGATATCGTCAAGCGCTTCTTTTTCAGTAATAGCGGCAGCTTCAGTCTCGTTTACAATAAGTAAATCAACACATTCTAGAGGAAGCTGTTTTACTGATTCGCTCATAGGGGCAGGGTTAAACGCTACTTTCAGCTGTTTTTCCTTCGCTTGGCGAAGTACTTCTTCAATGCTGCTAGTTTCATTTTGCGTTAGCACCCAATCAGATGGCTTGGTATCGTCAAGCGCCTGCATTACTGTTTTTGCAGTAATGGTTTGATTAGCACCACCGAAAAGCACGATAGCGTTTTCGCCGCTAGGAGTGACTTGAATAATAGCGTGACCAGAAGGCGTTTCAGAACATTTCACACCACGGCAATCTACACCCTTTTTAATAAGTGCTTGTTTAAATGCTGCGTCGTTTTCGTGAATGCTGCCAACGTGGCGTACGTCTGCGCCAGCTTGAGCAAGGGCAATCGATTGGTTTGCACCTTTTCCACCAAGTAGCGTTTGGTAATGGGTAGAGGCCAACGTTTCACCAGGTTGCACGAAGTGGTCCACCTGATAAACGTGGTCAATATTTATAGAGCCAAAATTTATTATTGCCATTTCTTCTTCCGTCGAAAGAGGGCGCTTCCCAGAATGCCGCTGTCCATGTTTCGCCCGTGAACCGAAAAGTTCAGGGCGGAAGCATCACAACCACCGTAGGCTTCTCGATACGTGTCGAGCTTGCACAATAGCAGCCGTTTCAACTTCCTAGGTTTAAAGCATCGGCCAGGGACATGAATGAACTAGCAAACATCCCAGGAAACATTGTTGTTGTATAAAACGCAACAGGGTATATCAAACGCGCAGCTCAGTGAAGAGGATCACTTAATGCGCCTAGTAACAACTTTGCGTACTTGAATATTACTGCTGAAAAGAATTTAACATTTTCTTGACCAGTTGGTCAGCAATTATACACGCATATTAAAGAAGCTCAATCTTCATGCGTATACCTTTGACAAGTATTCGCTTTAACCCAGCTCAAATTGAGCAAAGTTGCGAGAGGAATTCCGTATCCAGTGGCAATGATCTTAGATGAAAGATTATGATGTTGCCAGTGAATCTGTGTCCAAATCATTAATTGTGCATTTAACTGCATAGTGAGTAATCAATACGATTTTTGTTTAAGCAATTTTAGAGATTTACAATTAGCTTTTAATGCTTAAATGGGCAAGAGTAGGCTTTATATGTTGAATTTTGCTAGTATAAACGCCATACATCAACGTAAATAGCAGCGGTTGAGCAATAGTTCACACCGCGATTAAGCAACGGCGTTTAATAGCTCAATGAATAAAGAGAACACTTCGTGGAAAAACAGCTCGATTACGACAGCGTAAGTAACAAACTTTCTCAGCACGGTATTATTGTTGACGGTGCTGAAGTGCAAGGTATTTTGTGCGGTATGTTGTGCGGTGGTATGTCACTTACCGACCAAAAATGGCAAGAAGCATTAAGTGAAACCATAAACAACGGTGAAAGCTTTAACGACCAAACTACATATCTGCTTAACTCGCTGTTCAATCAAACGTGTCAGCAGTTATTAGAGCCTGAGTTTGCACTGAGCTTGTTACTTCCAGAAGATCAAGCGCCTATCAACGATAGAGGTGCGGCGCTAATTAACTGGGTACAGGGCTTTATGCTTGGCTTTGGTCTGCATCAGCAAGATTTAATGCAGTGCTCTGACGATGTGAAAGAAGCGCTTGAGGACTTTTCTGATATTTCACGAATGGAAGAGCCTATGGATGCTGACGAGGAGTCAGAGAAGGCATTATTCGAAGTTATCGAGTACGTGAAAATTTCAGCCATCTTGTGCTTTAGCGAGCTAGGGCAATCACTACTAGACGATCAGCAAGAAACGCCTTCGGTGCATTAATCAAAATAACAAACCGAAAGATGAATTACAGCGGTACATTTTCTTATTGGGGTGTTTCACTATGATAAGTGCACAAGAGTTTATTGCTCGCCAAGATAGACTGCTGGCGCAATGCCAACCAAACAGCGTGTGTGTTATTCCTGCTGCGACAATGGTTACGCGCAGTAGAGATACTGAGTACACCTTCAGACAAGACAGTGACTTTTGGTATCTAACAGGGTTTGAAGAGCCAAACGCATGGCTCATATTGTCTAACCATCCACGCTACGGCGAGAGTTACCGAGCAATGGTGGTTCAACCCAAAGATAAAAGCGCTGAAATATGGCATGGAAAGCGATTAGGTGCAGAAGCTGCATTGTCGCGTTTTAGTCTAGATGAAGCCTTTGAACTACAAGAGCTTGAAGAAGCATTGCTTGAATCGCTTCAAAGCCAAGATAATGTGTACTTTGCTTTGGGGCAATCGAGCGACAAGGACAAACTCCTCACTCAGGCGCTTAACACATTGCGTGGTGCCCCTAAGGCATCGTTAGCACCGCGTGCCGTGCACGATGTATCCCCGCTGCTGCACGAAATGCGATTATTTAAGTCAGCTTGTGAAATAGCCACAATGAAAGCCGCTGGCGAAATTAGTGCACGCGCTCACAAACGGGCTATGCAGTTTGCCAAACCTGAGTGCTTTGAATATCAATTAGAAGCAGAAATTCACCATGAATTTGCCATGGCAGGTGCGCGTTCACCGGCTTATAGCAGTATTGTAGGTAGTGGCAGTAATGCCTGTATTTTGCACTACACGCAAAACAACGCTCAAATTCAAGATGGTGACTTGGTGCTTATCGACGCAGGAGCGGAGTACCAGGGGTATGCCGCTGACATAACTCGCACTTTCCCAGTGAACGGCAAATTTACCCAAGCACAGCGTGACATTTACAGTGTTGTGCTAAAAGCGCAGAAAGCCGTATTAGACAATGTAGCACCAGGCGTTACGCTAAGTGAAATGATGGTCCTTAGCACCGAAATTATCACAGAAGGCTTAGTTGAACTGGGCGTTTTACAAGGTAGCGTTGCTGAAAACCTTGAGCAAGAAAACTGGCGTCAGTTTTATATGCATGGGCTAGGACATTTCATTGGCTTAGATGTTCATGACGTGGGCAACTACAAAATTGATGGTGAAGATCGACCGCTACAGCCCGGTATGGTAATTACCATAGAGCCTGGAATCTATATAAGCGAAGACAGCGATGTGCCTGATATGTATAAAGGCATTGGTGTTCGCATTGAAGATGACGTGGTAATTACAGCAACGGGTGTTGATGTGCTTACCGCAGATGTACCAAAAGAAATTGACGATATTGAAGCGTTAATGTGTGAATAAACCCTGATTTACAGCAAGTAAAGTGAGAAGCGATTGGTGAAGTCGGTAGATGTTGCAATTGTAGGTGGTGGGATCGTTGGTACCGTATTAGCCAAAGGGTTGTCTGAACGGGCAAAACTAAGCGTGGCGTTAATTGATGCCGCAGACCCCAAAGCGCAAGAAAAAGACCAGCACAACTTCAATCCTTTTACCGATACTCGCGTGATAGCGCTGGCAAAGCGCACCATTGATGAGTTTGCACAGTTAGGCATTCACGTAGAAGCGCTAGCTAAGCACTTTCAGGGTGAAATGCCGCCGCTTATAAAGCATATTGAGGTAAGTGACCAAGGCCATGTTGGGCTAGTGGAGCTTAACCATAGCGACTACAACATCCCTGCGTTTGGGCGTGTGGTGTCGTTGAGCGCATTAACGCGGTTGGTACTTGACGCCAGTGCTGATTACACGCACATAGCGCCTGCTAGTGTGAATGCCGTTACGCAACACCAGCAGCATTGTGAAGTGCACTTAGATAGCGGTGATAGTTTGTCTGCTAAGTTGTTAATACTGGCTGACGGTGGGCGTTCAGGGCTTGCACAGCAGCTAGGTATAGATAAAAGCGTGAGTGAGTATAATCAAACTGCGCTTGTATTTAATGTTCACACACAGCTACCCCACGAAAATAAAGCCTACGAACGATTCACAGCCACAGGGCCGCTGGCGTTCTTGCCCTTCGACAGCGAAATTAACAATGAAAAAGCCACAGGCAATGGTTTTTCTGTGGTGTGGACTGTAGAGCGCGAAGAAGCCGATTTGCTAAAAGCGCTCGATGCTGAAGCTTTCATTACGAAACTGCAAAACGCCTTTGGATATAGACAAGGCAAGATATTGCGCGTGAGCAATATAGCAAGCTATCCGCTAGCGCTAACAACGGCAAGTCAAATAACTTCACATCGTACCGTGTTGGTGGGTAATGCCGCACAGGCACTTCACCCCATTGCGGGGCAGGGATTCAATTTGGGCCTTCGCGATATCAGCACGCTTATTGATGAACTCACCACTGCGCGCACTGAAAATATAAATGCGAGTAACGAAAAGCAAGATGGCTTTGATGCCGGCGCATTCAATGTAATTAATACGTACAAACAGCGCCGTAAAAACGATAGAGTAAACACCATCACGCTTACCGATACGCTGGTTAGAACGTTCTCAAACGGCTACCTTCCCGCTGTGGTTGGGCGTAACTTATCTCTTTTAGCGTTTGCTGCAACGCCAATGGCAAAACGTGCTTTTGTAAAGCAAACAACGGGCTATGCGGATGGCTCTAGCGCGTTGCGTAAAGCGCGTGCGGAAAATGTGGAAAAAGCGGTGGACACATGCCGTTAAAAATAGTGCAGCCAGTTAACAACAAAGAATCGAACAGAGAAAAATATGCAGCACGTTGATATAGCGATAGTAGGCGGAGGTATTGTTGGGCTGACGTTAGCCGCCGCGTTGAAAAATAGCGAACTAAATATTGCTGTAATCGATAAAAAGGCAAGTTATCAGCCTCTCACAGACAAACCCACTGCCAGAGTAAGTGCTATCAATCAGGCTAATATAGCTGCATTACAGCAGCTTGATGTTTGGCAACACGTTCAGCAGAACCGAGCTAGCGCCTATACCCACATGCATGTATGGGATAAAGATAGCTTTGGCGATATTCATTTTTCATGTGATGAAATGGGCAGCGACGCCTTAGGCGTTATTATGGAAAACCAAGCCCTTGTGAATGGATTGGCAGAAGCGGTATCGGCACAGCGAAATGTACAGACCGTAGCTGCTGGTATTGAACGTGTGCTGACTGGGCCAAATCAAACCATGTTAATGCTAGATAATAACGACGCGCTAAGCTGTCGTTTGTTAGTTGGTGCCGATGGTGGTAATTCATATATACGCAAACAGGCGGGTTTCCCGATAACCTTCAAAGATTACGAGCACACGGCGATTGTTGCCAACATTCGCACCGCTGAGCCGCATAATAACGTGGCTCGCCAAGCGTTTACGCCAACCGGGCCTCTGGCTTTGCTTCCCATGGCAGACCCAAATGTATGTTCAATTGTATGGTCGCAAAGTCCAGACGCCGCATCTGCGCTAATGAACATGGACGATACCGCTTTTTGTCATGCTTTAAGTGCAACAAGCAACAGTGTGCTGGGTACGCTCCAACTTGAAACGAAGCGTGTTGCGTTCCCATTAACCATGCGTTACGCAAGAGAGTGGGCGAAAGACGGCGTAGTGCTTGTGGGTGATGCCGCTCACACTATCCACCCATTGGCGGGGCAAGGGGCAAATTTGGGGATGCAAGACGCGCTTGCTTTGGCTGAATTGCTGGTGGAGTTAGAAGCACAAGATAAAGATATTGGTCTTCATAAGAATCTACGCGCGTATGAACGAAGCCGCAAAACAGAGGCCATGAAAATGATTGCTGCTATGGATGGGTTTAAATTCTTATTTGATGGTGACGATCCAATTAAAAAATTGATCCGTGGCATTGGCTTGTCAGCCACCAATAAACTTGATGTAGTAAAAAACGCTTTTGTTAGTCACGCAATGGGGCTGTAGCACGACAAGCGGTGTGGCATGGCGAACAAAAATTACGTTAGCTGCACAGCGTCTAAATAAGCGCTAAATATGTGCTAAAAAAGCGTTAAATACTAAAGTAGTGTTGGTAAATAATAAAAACATGAAGGGAATGAAGGTATGGATAAACGACACTTTTTAAAGTTTTTCACAGCGGCCGCTGCGGCTGCACCCTTGGCATCGCTTGCAAAAATTAGCGATGTGGACACATCTGAAGCTCCAGACCTTTCAGCACTACAAGACATCACAGGCGACAGCACGCCTATCTCACTGGCCGAGCGTCGCGCTCGTATCGAGAAAGCCCAAGCGCTAATGAAAACCCATAAAATAGCGGCATTGCTTATAGAGCCTGGCGCTGCCATGGATTACTTTTCAGGTGTTAAATGGTGGCGAAGCGAACGTTTGACCGCGCTCGTGATTCCTCAAAAAGGCGACGTGGCTGTTGTTACTCCATTTTTTGAAAAGCCAAGCGTAATGGAGTCGCTCAAAGTGGGCGACGACGTTCGAGTATGGCAGGAGCACGAAAGCCCCTTCGACGTTGTTGCAGATATTCTTAAATCACGAGGCATTACATCAGGCAATATTGGTTTTGAAAGCAGTGTTCGTTACTTTGTTGTGTCTGGTATGGCCAAAGCCATGCCCGCTATGAATATTGTCCCTGCAGAGCCAGTAACGTTAGGCTGTCGAATGTACAAAACGACCTCTGAACTTGCGTTAATGCATAAAGCAAACGAAATAACGCTACGCGCTTATGCGTTTGTTTTTAACAACTTGAAGGTAGGTATGAGCCAGCAAGATGTTAAAACCCTAATGAACAACGCTCAGCAACAGCTTGGAGGAAGTAATACGTGGTGCTTAGCATTATTTAATGATGCGAGTGCCTATCCCCATGGCACCAACGCAAAGCAAGTAATTAGTGAAGGCTCTGTGGTGTTGCTTGATAGTGGTTGTAGTGTTCACGGCTATCAAAGCGATATAAGCCGTACGCTAGTATTCGGAAAAGCATCTCAAAAAGTTGAAGATGTATGGAATACAGTGCGTGAAGGACAAAACGTTGCATTTGCAGCGGCGAAAATAGGTGAGCCAGCGGGAGCAGTAGATGACGCCGTGCGAGCCTATTATGCTAGCAAAGGTTACAGTAAAGATTATGCGCTTCCAGGGCTTAGTCACAGAACCGGACACGGTATTGGTATGGAAGGCCATGAGAGTGTGAACTTTGTTCGAGGTGAGACCACGCCTCTTAAAAACGGTATGTGCTTTTCTAACGAGCCTGGTATTTATATTCCCGGCGAGTTTGGTGTGCGCTTAGAGGACTGCTTATACATGACCGATTCAGGGCCTGCTTACTTTACCGAGCCGCCTGCCTCACTTTCTCAACCTCTAGGGAAGCTCGCTCCGTTTGTTGGTTAGTGTATATATTGCATTTACAGACGCCGAACTGAGATAGTCCGGCGTGCCGTTAAGCGCTATGTTCGAACAGAAAACGACTAGCGCCGCCTAAGCTTTTATCGCTCGTCTTTTTCTGCCCTTTCCTGTGCTAAAGGATGTAAAAAAACAGGTCTATTCTTCAGCTGCTCCAAGCGCTTTGTTTCTTCCTTGAAAAAGTAAATCACTGCAAGAACAACGACGAACGTGATTAGTGCTGCTGCAATCATCAGTTGGCTCCAATACTTTTTCATTAGTCCCGCTGCGGACGGGCGATTTGTTTACTCACTAAGCAAAAGATACCAGAGTTTAAAAAAAAGACCGTTACGTTCTTGTAACCTTCACCATCGGATGCGTAGCTACAACGTGCTTTCAGAGCATGTTGACCAAGGTTTTGAACACAGGTGGTAATAGCATGTCTCAAATTTTGAAAAAACCATTACACTCTATTACTACTATAACTACATTGTTACGTTGAAACGGAGAAAACATGGCTGATAACAAATTCAGACTGGTCACGCGAAGTGACTTTGATGGCCTTGTATGTGCTGTATTGCTGAAAGATTTAGATATGATTGATGACATCTTGTTTGTTCACCCAAAAGACATGCAAGACGGCAAAATTGATATAACGTCAAACGATATCACAACTAACTTGCCTTACGTTGCCGGCTGTCACATCGCTTTCGATCATCACTTAAGCGAAACCATGCGTAACGACAGCAATATAGACAACCATGTTATCGACCCAAAAGCGCCTTCAGCAGCGCGTGTTGTTTATGACTATTATGGCGGCGCAGAGAAGTTTCCCAACATTTCAGTAGAGATGATGGACGCGGTTGATAAAGGCGATTCAGCACAGTTTTCAGAAGAAGAAATTCTTGAGCCAGAAGGTTGGGTGCTGATGAACTTCCTAATGGATGCCAGAACGGGCCTTGGTCGTTTTCGCGAGTTCAGAATTTCAAACTACCAATTAATGATGAAACTTATTGATGCGTGCCGAGAGCACAGCATCGAAGAGATCCTTAAAATGGAAGATGTTGCAGAGCGCGTAGAGCTTTACAACGAGCATAACGAGCTAGCAAAAGCACAAATTGCAAAATGTAGCACCGTTCACAAAAACTTGGTGATTTTAGACTTAACCGAAGAAGAAACGATATACGCTACCAACCGTTTCGTAATTTACGCTATGTACCCTGACTGCAATATCTCAATACATAAAATGTGGGGCCTTAAAAAGCAAAACGTGGTGTTCGCAATCGGTAAATCAATTACCAACCGCAGTTCAAACACCAACGTTGGCGAGCTTTGTTTGCAGTATGGTGGCGGTGGCCATTTAAATGCGGGTACATGTCAGGTAGAAACCAGTACTGCCGAAGATGTACTTAAAGAAATTATCGAAAAGATTAACGCCGATGGCTAATGGCGAAAAGGCAGCACTTTTTATATAGCGCTGCTGTTTAAATAAACCTGCTGCAAAAGGCCAGTGATAAAGGAGGAAACCTCTTTGGCACTGGCCTTTTTTGCTGGATCTTTTGCTGGCTCTGTTGTTACTGGCTTTGCTAATTATTCAGTGAGTTAGTTAGTCAGCCTTACCTTAAAAAACTCAGCCAATGTTTTACTAATAACTGGGTGCTGAGTGTCTTGATTAAATAAACAAATATTTACCTTACCCAACTTAGGCAAATGCGGGTGGCTAAGTGGTGTTAAATGCGCAGGCAAGCTGGATTTTGCCAATGCCGTTACGCCAAGCCCTTGTTGAATAGCTGCAACTAGCCCGCCTAAATCAGCATTGGTGTAGGTAATTTTCCAAGCAAATGTTTGTTGTTTAAGCTGTTCAATAACGCGGCTTCTGTACATGCAGCCATCAGGCGCTAATACCAGCGGTATGTTGTTACCCACAAGCGGATGTGCATTATCACCCACCCATACCACATCATCTTCCAGTATTAACTCGCCCTCTGTTTGTTCCCCCGGGTTTACCAGCGCTAGAATCAAATCAAAATGGTCGCGCTGGCTGGGATGCAGTAAATCTCTGCTAAGTGCAGATGTGACTTCAAGGGATACGTCTGGATAGCGTTTAGAAAACTCACCAATAAGCCCAGGCAGTAGCGTTGAGGCAAACTCGTTCGGAATCCCCAAACGCAAGCGACCGCTAAGCGGGGCAGGGGTTAGGCTTCTAAAGATATTGTCGTTTAGCTCTAGCAGCTCTTTGGCTTTAGGGTATAGCCAATTGCCATCGGCGCTAGGTACGTGACGCTGCCCCACTTTGGTAAACAGCTTCCTGTCTAACTGGGTTTCTAGTTTCTTTATTTGCAAACTAATGGCTGGTTGAGAGCGACCAAGAAAATCGCCTGCTTTGGCATAACCACCAAGTTCAATAACGCTTACAAAGGTGCGTAACGTATCAAGGGAAAGCTGCTTCATATTGATAAGGCTTATTAATGAACGAGCGTGCGTACATTATATTTGCAAATGTCTTTTGGGGAAAGTGTATTACCCGTTAACCCTAACTTTGCTGATCGACTGCTTCATGATGTTCAAGGCCTGAGTATTAACTACTTCATTAGTATTCAAAGAGTTATTCTTAAAGCGCTGCATGCCAGCGAATATGCAGTACCACGACGGGCGCAAATAAACGAGTTTGTTGTCTACTTCATTTAGCGCTTGTTCAAAGCTTGCGCCTTTATCCCATGCATCTAGTAAATAAGCCAATGTATCAGGCACGGCCATATCGGTTTGACAGGCTTTCCAGTATGGTGTGTCGGTGCGGGTGGTTAAGTAATAGTGCGCCGCAATGTAGTCGCGAATGCCATCGAACATTCGGTTTATTTCAGTATTGTAGAGCGTAATACCATTAGTACTTTCACTTTGCCAGCAGTCAACAAAGTGATGTAAAGCGTATTGCACAAGCATTAGCGCCGTTGCTTCAAGGGGCTCTATAAAACCCTGCGACAAACCAATGCAAAGGCAGTTGCCTTGCCAATGTTTATTTAACCTGCCTACTTGCATCGTTAAATGGCGTGCGTCTTGTTGTTGTTCTATCGTTTCAGAGTTGGTACTTAATAGCACCTGTCGCAATTCTTCTTCTGCTTGAGAGGCGCTACAAAATGCACTGCTGTACACGTATCCGTTCCCGGTACGATTGGTTAGCGGAATATGCCACTGCCAACCGTGTTTTAACGCTATAGAACGTGTTTGAAGGGCGCGGGTTGGCTGTTGAATAGGCGAGCTTGCAATAGCAACAGCAGCATCGTTGAATAATGTATCAGCATAGCTTTCAAATGGGCGAGCTAGCGCCTGCTTGCCAAGTAACCCTCTAAAACCTGAGCAGTCTACAAATAAATCAGCAGACAATTTCTCACCATTGCTTAGCACAATATGTTTGATGCGCGGTTCGTCGGTAACGATTTCCTCAACGGTTCCAATCTTATGGCATACGCCTTTTTGTAAAGCGTATTTTTTTAGAAAATCACCCAGCAAACCTGCATCAAAGTGGTAGGCATAATCAAGGTTAGCCTGTGCAGAAATAGCTTGCGGGGTAATACCTTCATTTACCATTTGGGCTGCAGTGAAATAATGCGATGGATTAACATCGCAGGCTTCTCCTGCACGTCTTCTATTCACTGCGCTGAAGTACATGTCGGCAGTAGGCATGTCTAGGGAAGAAAAGAACGGATGAAAATAACTGTCGGCGTTTTTGGTCCACTTTTCGAAGCTAATGCCCATCTTGTATGTAGCGTTACAATGCTGCATCCACGCGCTTTCGTTAATGCCTAAGTAGTCGAAAAAGTATCGCAAATAAGGCGTAGACCCTTCGCCTACACCCACGGTGCTAATGTCTGCAGATTCAAGAAGCGTTATTTTTGGCGGTGGTAGCTTATTGTTGGCTGAATTTAATTCAATTGCTCTCGCTAAATAGCAGGCGCTCATCCAACCGGCAGTGCCGCCGCCCACAATAACGATATCTTGAGGCAATGCTTTCATTAGGCTTTCTCTGTCGACGCTCGCACCACCAGTTCCGGTACGAAGGTGTGGTTTAAATTGTCGGCCGTTGATTTGGCTTTCTTAGCGCGTAAGAACTGAATAAGCGACGATGTAGCATGTTGCGCAATTTCGTTGGTTGGCTGAGAAGCGGTAGTCAACGGCGGGAATGTCTGGCGCGAGAATGGGCTATTCTCAAACCCTGCAATGGCAAGATCGTTTGGAACATCAATGCCCTTCATTCGCGCTCCAAAAAGAGTACCCGCAGCAATTTCGTCGTTACAGGCAAATACAGCAGTAGGGTGGGATGACATACCAAGCAAGGTTTCAGCGCTTTTTACGCCGGTTTCAAATGAATAGGTTCCTTTGATGATCAGCGATTCATCTAGCGTAATGCCTGCTTCATTGAGTGCTGCTTTGTAACCGTTAAAACGCTCGGTGGTCGATTTGTGACTTTCTTCACCCGCAATAAAGGCAATGTGTTGATGACCTTGCTTAATCAAATGTGCGGTGATGTCGTAAGCCGCTTTAAAGTCGTTCACTAGTACATAGGGTAGGGCGGAATCCACAATGCCATCGCCCGATAAAATACGCACATAATTAATATTGTTAGCATCTAGCTCGCTAAGAACGAGGGGCATTTCAGACAACGGCGGCGATAAAATAAGCCCAGCAAGTTGAGCGGCATCTACCATCTCAACCAGTTCTTTTGCTATATTTTTTGAGCTTGCATCACAGGGGTGAATAAGCAGTTCAAAATTATTTTTTCTACACACATCCAATATGCCCTTTTGCATATCGATAATGTAGTACGCATTCGGGTTGTCATAAACATAACCAAGCACAGATGTCCCTTTACTGGCTAAGTCACGTGCCGCTTTGTTTGGCGTATATTTAAGCGCGGCAATGGCATCCTCTACTCGTTTCAAGGTATCAGGCTTTACAGTACCTTCTTTATTGATTACTCGTGAAACTGTCTTTATCGAGACACCTGCCATTTCGGCGACACTTTTGATGGTAGCAGCCAAAGTCTATTCTCACTTTAAAAAATTGGTTTAAATTTCAACAGTTAAGGTGAAATTATTATATTTTTGTTAAAAAAGTATTTGCGGCTTTACATTCTGTCATGTAACTTAACACTCAATGACAGCGTTGTCATCTAAAAAATGTACCTTATAACAACGCCTGTCATTTTATTATTTTAATAAATGACAGCGTTGTCATTTTTGGCTGAGAAAAGGTTAAAACAATGTCCAAAAACCAACAAAACAAACTAACAAAAAGTGTTCGCCTCGCTATCGCTATGGGTGCGTTAACGAGTGTTTCTGTACCAGTTGCTGTAGCACAAGAAGCTGGTGAAACTGAAGTCATTGAAGTAACAGGGATCCGTGGAAGCCAAAAGGCCAACATTAACGCTAAGCGTTTTTCTAACGCAATTGTCGATGCAATTACCGCTGAAGACATTGGTAAGTTTCCAGACAAGAACGTTGCTGAAACATTAGCACGTGTACCTGGTATTACTATCGACCGCGACTTTGGTGAAGGTCAAGGTGTGACGATTCGTGGTGTGCAACCCGATCAGAACTTAACGTTGGTAAACGGTCAGGCTGTGGGTACCGGGCAGTGGTTTGTATTATCAGATGCAACGCGTAACTTTAACTTCGAGATCCTAGCATCAGAGATGATTGCAGGCCTTGAAGTATACAAATCATCTCAAGCTGACATTGATGAGGGTGCATTAGGTGGTACGGTAATTCTTAAAACCCGTAAGCCATTCGACCTAGATGCCAATTCGGGTCAGGTTTCTATTGAAGGCCAGTACGGTGACATCGCTGATGCCTTAGACCCTTCAATCTCTGGGCTATACAGCTGGAAGAACGACGACGAAACTTTCGGAATTCTTTTCTCTGGCTCTTATCAAGAACGTACGGTAGAGCGTGAAACTAACGAAGACTTTGGTTGGTTTGGTCCAAGTATTCCGCGTATCGACCCATTAATAGAAGCGCCTGCAGGCGCTGATAGAAAAGGTGCACTACCTTGGGGAATGGGCTCTGCACTGTTTAAACAAGATCGTGAACGCGTTGGTTTCGATGTTACCGCTCAGTGGGCGCCAACAGACGATTTCGATATGTCGGTACATTACCTGTCATCTACGCTTAAAGCCGATAACGTGAATTCAAACCTTATTGGTATTCCATTTCGCGGCATTGCTTACATGGGAACCGACACCAATACGGGTACGGTAAGTGCAGATAACGTGGTTGAGTCGCTAAATGTGGTTGGTGTTGACCAGCGTCCGCCTTGGGCACGCTTTATTGCTTACGACAATATTTTCCGCGATGGTTCAGAAATGTCTACCGAAATCATTGATATTGAAGGCCATTATTTAATGGGTGACGGTAAGCTACATTTCCAAGTGGGTACAACAACGGGTGAAGGCGAAAACCGCGACTTCTTTACAGAGTTTTGGGCAGATGCTAATGACCCGCGCGCCGCGTTTGATTTCTTTAACCCTGGTGGCGACTCTCCGTACATTGACTTCACAACGGCAAGTCCGTGGCTTACTAACCCAACAGATGAAATGTGGTTAGGGGGTATTTTCGACCAGCTTAATGCAACAGAAGATAAAGAAAATTATATCCAGTTTGACTATGAGCACAGCGTAGATTGGGGTGCCATAACAGAAGTGAAAACCGGTATTAAACGCCGTGATCGAAGCTTCTTACAAACTCGCTTTAGAACTGATTTGGCAAACTTAGCGCCTACAGGGGCAGGTAGCCTTGGCCCTGCGTCGGCATTTTGGAATGGTGATATGATTAACGTATCGCATTCTAATACGAATGCTGTTGGCGCAAGCTACTTCTTTCCAGACAAAGATAGCATGTACAACGCACTGTACAGCGTAGCTGAGTGTACAGGTGATGCCACAACGCTTTGTCGTCGCACTGACCAGTTCCTAGATGAGTCGTCATTTGAGATTGAAGAAGACATTACCGCCGCTTATGTAATGGCGAAATTCAGCGGAGAAGGGTTTAGAGGTAATGTAGGTCTTCGCTACGTTGAAACCGATTCAACGTCTAACGGTTTCGACCTTAATACCGGTGAAGCAGTAGCGTTTGACGGTGGCTATAACGAATGGCTTCCAAGCATTAACTTATCTTACGACTTAACAGACGACGTATTGCTTCGTATGGCTGCATCTAGAGTGTTAACTCGTCCAGCACCGTTTCAGTTAGCGCCTGCGGTAAACTTAACGCCGGAAACCAGCTCGGGCTCGGCCGGTAACCCTCAGCTTAACCCGCTTACAGCTAACCAATTTGAAGTAGGTGCAGAGTGGTACTTTAGCGAGTCGTCAGTTGCTGCTATCACGGTATTTAAGAAAGACATTAACGACTTTATCTTTACCAAAACCGTATCGCGTGAAATTGATGGGCAGCAAATTAATCAGCTAAGAACGCCAGAAAATGGCGGCTCAACGTCTATCGACGGTGTTGAAATGCAAATTCAACACGTTTTCGATAACGGCTTTGGTGGCTATGCAAACTACACGTATACAGACGTGGCAGATGCCAAAGTAGATGAAGCTGTACCTGTAACTGATGACGACGGCAACATTGTTGGAGCAACCATTGCGTCACGTTTTGTAAGCTTCCCGAATACGTCAAAAGACTCGTTTAACATTGGTGTGTTTTATGAAACTGATGTTTATAGCGCGCGTCTTAACTACAACTATCGCTCTGAGTACTTCATAGCCCAAGCTGAAATTGGCGACCAGTTCCGTGACGAACAGTCTCAGTTAGATGCGCAGTTAAGCTGGAACGTGACAGAAACCATCACGTTGAAAGCAGAAGCGTTGAATTTAACGGATGAAATTTGGGAGAACTACTATGTTCGCAGCAGCGACGGCAAACGTCTTGGCGGTACACAAAGTGCCAACGGACGCCGCTTCTTCGTTGGCGCCAGCATGAAGTTTTAACGCGGGGGTGTAAAAGTAGCTAGTGTGTTCGCTATTTTTACTTTTGAGAAGGGTAGAGCACATGCTCTACCCTTATTTTTAATCAATAATAAACACCATAGGAACTGTGACGTGATACGTATTTTGGGATTATCAGTGTTGCTAATGGCGTGTTCACCCGCCGAATCTGTTCAAACAAAGGTTGAGCAGGCGCAATTAGACAGTCTTGGTCAGCGCCTAAGCGCACACTACACCGTGCTAAGTAATATCGATGATACTGCGTGCCGCGTGCATATTCCAAAGGGCGATTGTTTTTCTTCACAAATAACGCTGAAAAGCGAAAGCGATGTTATTCCTGCCAACACATCGTTATTTTTTAGCCATATAGCGCCTGTTCGTGGTTTTGATACCGACAGCGCCATAACCATAGAGCATATAAATGGCGACTTACATCGCCTAACATTTAAAGAATCTATAGCCGCTGGTACTGAAGTTAAAGTCTCACTATCAGCGCCTTTTTGGCATGCTTCGCGAAGCGACGCCATGCCCAATTATTATCTTACTTATCCATCGCTTTCCCCGGTCATTGTGGCGTCTACCACCCGAGTTGAAGAGCCAGGTAGCAACTTATTGGTCAATCAGCATACCGACTCTTGGCAAAGTGAAGCGCAGTACAAGCGCACTGCCTCTGATGAAATGCCGTTAATGGATAGTGCCTACCTTGCTGAGCAGTTCATTATCAACACAAATGCGAACGAGCAGCGTAACCGTGTTATTCCGCAAGTTGCTGAACGTAAAGACACAGGCGAGACCGTTTCAATAACGGGTATAGTTATTAAACCTGTTGCCACAAATGATTTTTTTACAGCACAAGATCTTGAAAAAGCATTATCTCCAGCATTAAAGCAGGCTGCGTATTTTGGGCTGATGCAGCAAGGCGATGGTATACCCGTAAATATTGGTTATATGCCAAACGAACTTGTTGAAGGTGAATACACGCTTGTTGTACGAAACAGCAGCGTGGAAATTAATGCTAAAGATGCAGTAGCAGCTAACTATGCGCTGCTTACCTTGGCGCAGCTTTACAATAAAAGTACACATACACTGCCAATAACCGCTATTCACGATAAGCCCCGTTATGCATTTCGTGGTATGCACTTAGACATTGCACGTCATTTCCCAGGAAAAGCTGCAGTTGCGTCAGTAATTACACAAATGTTCACTTACAAGCTTAATAAGCTACACCTTCATTTAAGTGACGACGAGGGCTGGCGACTGGCGATAGACGCATTGCCAGAACTTACTGATATTGGCGCTTATCGCTGTCACGACTTGTCAGAGCAAACCTGTTTGTTGCCACAGCTAGGCAGTGGCCCGTTTAAAAGTGCGCAGGGTAACGGCTATTTAACGCAGCAAGATTACATCGATATTCTTCAAATGGCCCATCACCGCGGCATTGAAGTTATTCCATCACTGGA
>Ga0213840_1001156_pt1 | contig 23237 bp, 21 predicted proteins | sample SWPATP22_FD_160132 | JGI IMG/M metagenome (GOLD analysis project Ga0213840, IMG submission 160132) | Coastal seawater microbial communities from Marineland, Florida, United States - SWPA TP2 #2 | ecosystem: Environmental > Aquatic > Marine > Coastal | place: USA: Florida | collected 2016-08-14 | reverse complement strand
GCAAGTAGCTTACGCATCACTCGATGCTCCCTTTTCGTTTTTCTTATTTAATTCAGGGTTTAGTTTTCCCGCCATCGCCGCAACCAGCTTTTGTTTGAAATCAGCACCATTTTGGGCGCTCCCCATCGCGCCCTTTGTGGGAACCTCTAGAGGCGTTTCTAACTTGCTTAAGTGGGATATATTGTGGCTGGTTACGCCGATAAGGTGCTGTTCGTCACCCACCTGAATAACCATAATCTTTTCTTTTGCCCCAGCCACCATGCTTGCTACCACCTTCATTTGGTTGCTGCCCATGGTAGTGACATTAAACCGACGCATCACGTAAGCAAGCGCAAAAATAATGCCTACAACAAGCAGAAGCGATAGGAAAATTGACAGTACCGATGTGGGATTGGTTATTGACTGGGTAGACTGTGCGCCAACGAACTGGCTGAATAACAGGGGCAGCATTGCGCACCCCCTTAGTAAATAAGAAGTTTTATCTGAGCTTCTTGATTCTCTCAATTTGACTAATAACATCCGTTAATCGAATACCAAATTTATCGTTGACCACTACTACTTCACCATGAGCAATCAACGTGCCATTTACTAATACATCTAATGGCTCACCGGCAACACGATCCAGCTCCACCACAGAACCCTGGTTCAACTGTAGCAGATTTCGAATACTTATTTGACTACGGCCTACTTCCATTGAAATGGTAACCGGAATATCAAGAATAGTATCTAGCTTTTTCTTTTCTTCTTGCGTAATAGGTGCATCGTCTTGAAGTTCATCTAACTCAGCAACTTGAACATCTTCGTTCTCGCCGCCCTCTTGTTCGCCTTCAGACTCTGCTTGCTCGGCCATTGCCGCAGCCCAATCGTCCATACCGTCTTCACTCATGGGAACTCCCCTATACCTTACAGGTCTTCTTCGAGTACTTGCAGCTCCGCATCATTATCTATAATGCGCCCGCCGCGGGTTAATAACTGTAACTCAGACTTCACAGAAGTCGGTCTTGCAATTTTTTCTACAATTTTCAGGGCTAAATTGTCTCTTGAACGACCTAATTTAGCTCTGAAGGTTGGTAAATCTTCAATAAGTACCGTAATGGTTTCTGGCATTTCCACCGGAATAATGTCGCCAGGTTGGAATTCCATTACTTCTCTAAGCGGCACATCAACATCAAGCATGTGCGTGGTGAGAGCTACTTTAACATCCATAATTTCGTCGCGAAGCGCCTTGCTCCAACGTAGGTCGGTGTCTTCCTTGTCGCTTTGTACACCAGCATCAAGAAGTTCACGAATTGGCTCGAGCATGGAGTACGGCAATGATACGTGGAAATCACCGCCACCACCGTCTAACTCTATGTGAAACGAGCTTATTACTACTACTTCAGTGGGGCTTACAATATTCGCCATGGCTGGATTTACTTCTGAGTCAAGGTACTCAAAAGACACATCCATAACGGGCGCCCATGCTTCTTTATAATCTTCAAAGATTATTTTAAGCAGCATTTGAATAATACGACGTTCAGTAGGCGTGAACTCACGACCTTCAATCTTAGCGTGATAACGACCGTCACCACCAAAGAAGTTATCAACCAGAATAAATACTAGTCGTGCCTCCATGGTAATAAGCCCCGTACCTTTCAAAGGGCGGAAGCGAACCATATTAAGGCTGGTAGGTACAAACAAGGTGTGAATGTATTCGCCGAACTTGATCATTTGAATGCCGTTTATCGACACTTCGGCTGACCTACGCATCATGTTAAATAAGCTAACACGCATATGACGTGCAAAACGCTCGTTTACAATTTCAAGCGTAGGCATCCGCCCACGTACAATCCTATCTTGTGAGGAGAAGTCATATTCAAGCGTAGAGGCATCAGACTCGCCACCACCACCTGGCTCGTCTTCATCTACGTCGTCTACGCCGTGTAGTAGCGCATCGATTTCGTCTTGAGATAATAAATCACTCACAATATTTACCTATGTAAATGGAACTCACGTTTGCGTGTAGAGGCTTTGTTTGCTTTATTGCATTACAAAACCAGTAAACAACACACGCTCAACTACGTCTTTACCTTCAATTTCTTTCAGTGCTTTTTGCACCTGAACCACCGCTTGCTCACGCAGTTCAATTTTACCCGCTTCAGTGATAAGGTCGTCGGCGTTAGATGCACTAAATGCTTGTAACAATGTACCTTCAATTAGCGGAATATGCGTTTTCGCAATTTCTTCATTTTCAGAGCCTCTTACTAGAAGCTGCACTTTGATTTGTACTAAACGATCGCGCCCTGTGCCCGGCACGTTAAACACAAACGGTCTAGGCATGGCCACATATAATGCTGTACCAATTTCCGCATTTCCCGTAGGTGCGGGTGCTGCTTGCTCGGCTGCAGCGGCATCGGTTTGTGCAAGTTGCTCTTCAGTTGGTTCATCGCCACCAGCAAAAAGTAAGAAATAAGCTGCGGCGCCACCACCAATCAACACCACGGCAATAATGATGATAAGCATCATTTTACTTTTGCCTTTGCCACCGTCTTCTACTTGTAATTCTTCTTCAGCCATGTGTCACTCGCACTCAAAATTTTAAAAAAGGTATTATCGGCCTTCCACTTAAAATGGCAATGGCTCAACAAACAAATGTACCGTAAAATTTAGCAGGTGAATTCCTTTCTCACCATGCTAAAACGCTTCGCATTGAACGCTTGGTTATTAATTAGGCACAATACGGTTTGAGCACCTTTACTTCTAGGCGTAATAATCGATACCACCTTTCATTTCACGAGTAATTGATTGTTCTATTGCGGCGCTTTCATCCATACCGTCAGAATTTGCGCTATTTTGATCTCCTGTACTCGTACTAGAGTTGTTTGCAAATTGCTGGCCACTTTCGTTACCCGATGAATTATCTTTTCGCACCTGCGCGTCACCAAGCTCTATACCTTGCTCTGATAACATGTCTCTTAGTCTAGGCATAGCTTCAGCCAGTGCATCTTTAGCTTGTTGCGACTGCACAACAAAGCTCACGCTGGCGGCATCTCCCGACACATTAACGCGTACCTGCATGCTACCTAACTCAGGCGGATCTAAGCGAATTTCGGCCATGGTATTTCGCGCGTTAACCATCCAGCGAATTTTTTCATTTAACTGTTGCTGGCCTTCAGGCTTATGAATATTGACCGCCTTATCGAAGCCTTCAAACTGCTGCTGTGTTTTTGACGCTTCCGAACGAAGCTGATTATTTTCGTTCATTACCGTATCAGTTTGAGTGAATTGCGCTTGTAAAACTTGTGCTGCAGTAGACTGTGCATTATTCACTAACTGCAGGAAATGGCTGGCTTGCGTGTCTACTTTGGCGGTAAGACTGGCAGCAACATCACTGCTCAACTGCGCTTCTTTTGCCGCATCAGCCACTATGGCAGACAAGTCGATACCAGGCTCTCTACCCTGCTGCACCTGCTGCTGGAACTCATTAATACCTGCAATAATATTGGCTTTAACTGCCTGCTGCTGTTGAGCGTTAGGTACAGCGCCAGCTATTTGCTCTGCAAACGCCTCAGCTGCCTTCTGCGCGGTTTGTAATGGCATTTCAGCTATTGTGTTTAAAAGGCTTGCGGCATCATTTTCAACCGCTTGCGCATTCGCTTGTGCTAATTGCGCACCTGCATTTTCGCCTTGATTGCCTGTTGTTTGTTCAGCGTTATTCGCACTAATCCCAGGAGTAACAGTTGAATTTTCAGTTACGGTTTGTGCTAATTCCTGTTCACTGAGTTCACCTTCTAGCAAAGTCTGAAGAGCAGCCAACGTATTGTCGTTTTGCTGTAGTTCAAGCTCTGCGTTTACCGCTTTACTCACTTGGTCTTGCACGATACTCAATACCAGTGTTTCTTCTGCGTTAAGTTCATCAATAACGTTTGTGATGTGGTTGGCAGCTAACGCACTTTCAGACTGTGCACTGTTTATTTCGTCTTCATCGCTATTATTAACAAGCTTGGCGATGAGCTGTTGAAGCGAATCAGCGCTGTCTGAATTATCGTTCCTAAAATCACTGCTCCCAAAATCGCCATCACCAAATTGACTAGGCTGAGAGCCACTTAACATCGAGCTTAGTTCGCTCTGTGCATCTTCACCTGAGATTCCTTGAAACTCTCGGTACACATCAATTTCGTCATCCCCTTTGCCGGTCGCTATACCATCAGATGCCCCCTTCTTTAAAAGTGCACTTAGCGATTTTACGGCGGCAATGATATCGGTATTTGACGCTGTATCTGGGTTTTCAAGGCCTTCGTTTTCTTTTAGCTGCGTAAACAAGTGGTTGAGTACAGACTCTGCGGAGTTACTGTCTACGTTATCAGGGAGTTTCCACAACTTGCCGGTTTCTTTTTGTGTTATTTCAGTCCCGCGAGTATTGCTAGCAAGGTCTGCTTCGTTATTGATAGCTTTATTAACAATGCTATCCACGAAGGCAATCCAGTCGTTGCCGTCATTATCAGTATCACTTTTTTTACCGCCATGAAGTTCATCGTCTGGTGTGCCCGGCGCAGTGATCTCACCTTTTAATGGGTTCGAAATGACGTCGTTATCGGCGCGGCCGTTTTTTTCAGAAAGCGTTGGCTTTTGAACGCTTTCGTTTTGTTCATCTGCATTTAGTACATATTCGGCTTCTTCTTGCATACGAGCTTCTTCGGGAAGTTCTTGGTCGTATGACTTTTCATCTGCCGGTAATTCAATGTTTTCGCCCTTCTTCACCGGAACATCGCGATGAGAAGCTTGGTTTTCATTCAGCAGTTTGTCGCTTGCTTGGTTTTTATGTGAACCTTCACTTTTCGCTGAAGTTACCTGTTTGGGGATAAAGTCAGGCTTTGGTGCTTTTGCTTCTTCGTAGAACTGTTCAAACGAACGGCCACCATCTGTGCTTTGACCGGTCCCCACGCCATCACTTACCGCTTTGGCAGTTGATGAAGCCGCAAACGGCAAAGCGGCAAGGTCTGTTTTTTGTGCGGCAACTTGTTGCATAATTTTTTACCGTCCTACTCTTTATACACATTCAGCAAAATTGACTTAGAGTTTGCGCTTGCAACGTAAAACTTTTCAGCCAAAACAAATACAGCTTATTGATTAACAACATTTTTATGTATAGCAGCCATTTGTTTTCGACTGCTATAAGTGTTGCTTAGTACGTTTTAATCTGCGTTAAAAACAATATTAAGTACCGTATATCGACCTTTGGTTTTTAATACTGTGTCACAGCCAATGATTGTTTACTGCAAAGGTTGCGCCAAGTTTTTATGGTTATTAATAATGGGGCAAGATTGACGCTACGTTGGCTCTACATTGAGGCTACATAAATACTAAAAAGGCACTACTCACTGTTATTTAAGGAGCTTTTCTAAAAACGGGGTGTTTCCAATAAAGTCAGCAAAAGCTCAGCAAAATAAAGGCCATTAGAAATACACAAGCAAATATCGCGCACGGCATGAATTGGTCTGGAAGCGTTGACTCGTTGCTAATTGAATGGTGAACGCGCGGCACGCAAAAAGCGTTGCGTCGCAAACTCATCCATCATAGCTTGCTCTGCTTTGGCTGCTTTTTTCTCAGCAGCCTGTTGCTTTTTATCAAGCAATAACGTTACAGCCTTAACTTTTTGCTGTTGCTTTAGCCAAAGCTGTTTACGCTGGTCGGCAGCCATCTTTGCCCGCGCAATCACCTGCATCTGTTGCTCGCAGGCTTTATCTAGTTTGCCCACAAACGAAAGGTGTTGTTGATAGTAGGTTGCCGTGACACCATCCTGCCCGGTTTGCTGAATGCCTTTGATGTAATCAATTCGATATTGCTCTAGGCTGGAGAGTTTTTGTTTTTGCTGCTCAACGTTCTGTTGTGCAACTTTATAGCTACGCGCCTCTCGCTGCTCTTTTTCCTTTTCAAACTCAGCAAGTCTTTGCAATTGTTTAGACATTAATCGCTATCCACTTGTTGTTTATTAGCCCGACGGTTATCAGCTTGGCCGTAAACATTAGCCCTGCCCCAAACCTTTCGCCAACGCCGCCATTCCCTCTAAGCTCTCGCTGTATGGCAATACCTGCTTCATACCCTGCTGTAAGAATGCATTAATTGCTGGCTCGGCACGTATTGCAAGGTCGATTCTAGGGTCTGAGCCTTTGGCGTAGGCACCAATAGAAATGAGATCTTGGTTTTGCTTGTAATTTGAATATACCTGGCGAATTCGGCGCGCCATGAGCTGGTGCTCCTCACTTACCACCATTGGCATAACGCGGCTAATTGAGGCTTCGATGTCTATTGCAGGGTAATGCCCGCTGTCTGCAAGTGTTCTTGAAAGCACTACGTGGCCATCTAGAATGGCTCTTGCCGCATCGGCTATAGGGTCTTGTAAGTCATCGCCCTCGGTGAGCACTGTATAAAAAGCAGTAATAGAGCCTTGCCTTTCACTGCCATTTCCAGCCCGTTCTACTAACGCCGGTAAACGCGCAAACACTGATGGTGGATAACCCTTCGTTGCTGGCGGCTCGCCAACGGCTAGAGCAATTTCACGCTGTGCCATCGCATAGCGTGTTAGCGAGTCGATAAGCAGCAGTACCTTCATGCCTTTGTCGCGAAAATACTCGGCAATGGTAACGGCTGTTTCACACCCCTTTAGACGCATTAGCGGTGACGTATCTGCAGGTGCTGCCACTACCACGGCGCGCTTACGCTCTTCTTCGGTAAGTATCTCGTGAATAAACTCTTTTACTTCTCGACCACGCTCTCCAACTAGGCCTACTACAACAACATCGGCTTCACAACCGCGCGTCATCATGCCCAGTAATACACTTTTACCCACGCCACTTCCAGCAAATAGCCCCATACGTTGTCCAATACCCACGGTATTCAGCGCGTTAATAGCTCTTACCCCCACATCCATAGGCGCATTGATGGGTTTTCTAATGAGTGGATTCATAGGAGGGCGTGTGGTTGGTGCACGCGCTTCAGCATCTATCTCACCTAGTCCGTCAAGAGGTTGACCGTTGCCGTCAACAACACGACCTAACAACCCCATTCCTACAGGCAAACCACTTTGTCGATTTAATGGCATTACGCGACTGCCAGGTACAATACCGCGTACCGCTTCTGTCGGCATGAGATAAGTAATATCATCACCAAAGCCAACCACTTCAGCTTCAATTTCGCCTTCGATAGTTTGCACTAAGCACTGGCTGCCAACGGGAAGTTGGCAACCTACGGCCTCAAGTGTTAACCCAATACCACGAACTAGTTTGCCTGCCGCGACAACAGGCGGAGACGTAACCTGCTTCGTAATAGTTTCGAAGTGATTGTGCCAGGGGCTAGTCATCGCTTAGCCCTTGGTTAAGTAAGAATTTTTCAATAACATCGCGACAACGACGCTCAACAGACACATCCACGGCGTTCTGTGCAGTAGTAATATCACACCCGCCGCGCTCCATAGCGGGAGCTTCAATTAGGTTCCACCCTTTTTTGGCAACCTCTTCTTCACCGAAATGCGACTTAATGATGTCGATATCTTCTGGGTGCATATGGATTTGAAATTCTACCTGATTTATTGGAAGCGCTTTAAGACCTTCACTTAATGCTTGTAAAACCACTTGTGAGTTGGTGGTTACTTCGGTTTTGATAACGGCCTTTGCAAGTGTTACCGCTAGCTTAACCAGTTGATCACGGGTTTCATCGTTTGCTTGAGAGAGTGGGTCGTGAAGTTTATCTGCTAGTATTTGCCACACTTCGGCCTGCGTTTGAACTTGCTGTCGCCCTTCTTCTAGGCCTTGCTCAACGCCTTCCTTATAGCCTTGTTCTTTACCTTCAGCATGGCCTGTTTCAAGACCTTCAGCTTTGCCTTCTTCAAATCCGGTAGTTTTACCTTCTTGATAACCTTCATCGTAAGCCGCTTGCCGTATCGCCTCAATTTCTTCAGCGGTAGGAGGAAGAATTTCCTCTTCCTCTTCAGGAGGCTCATATTTCCAGTCTGAGCGACGGTTTAGCGCATTGGTGGGTTCATCTTCTTTGACTGCAGAAGGGTCATCTACAAACGGTAGGTCCCACTTTTTAGCTTCATTTGCTTCGCTATCACTGAAACTCTTTTTTGCCGTCATGCTGCTACCGTCTGTGCTAATCAAAAATAATATTGGTGTTACTTACCGCGTAAAGGCTCTTATAAGAACTCTTCACCGCCACCACCGCCAAGCATAATTTCGCCTGAGTCAGATAGACGACGGGCAACAGACAGAATCTCCTTCTGCGCTGTTTCCACTTCACTAATACGCACAGGCCCAAGTGCTTCAAGGTCGTCGTTAAGCATTTCTGCTGCACGCTTCGACATATTGCGCATAATTTTGTCTTTAAGCTCTTCGTCAGCACCTTTAATGGCTTTAAGCAATGCGTCTTGCTGAACTTCGCGTAGAATGGCTTGAATACCCTTGTCATCAACATCCACAAGGTTGTCGAATACAAACATAAGATCTTGAATTTGCTGGCTCATTTCTTCGTCTTGCTCTCGGATTGCGTCCATTAGCTGACCTTCAATGGCAGTGTCTAGGTAGTTCATGATGTTCGCAGCCGACTTCAAGCCGCCCATCTTCGCAGCCTGGGTACCGGCTTGTCCTGCAAACTGTTTCTCCATAATTTCGTTAAGTTCTTGTAGTGCTGCCGGCTGAACTTCTTCAAGGTTAGCAATACGCATTAACAGGTCTAAACGTACTTTCTCAGGGAACTGTGCCAAGATTTCGGCACTTTGTTCAGGCTCAAGGTACGACAATACAATGGTTTGTATCTGCGGGTGTTCGTTTCGAATAATGCTTGCAACTTGCTTCGAGTCCATCCACTTAAGTGAATCGAGACCTTTTGCTCCGCTGCCCATCAGAATTTGATCGATAAGGTTAGCTGCTTTGTCTTCACCTAACGCCGCGGTTAACGCGCGTTTAACGAAGTCTTGGCTTTGGAAACCGATGGTGCTGTAGTTTTGTATTTCTTCGATAAAATGCTTGTGCACCGCAGTAATTTTGGTCTGCGTCATATCGTCCACTTTCGCCATTTCAGTACCCAGCTTCTGTACTTGTTTTGGCTCTAAGTGTTTTAAAATTTGTGCCGCATCTTCTTCAGATAAACTCAACAGAAGAATAGCTGCCTTTTCAACGCCTTCTAATTTACTGACGTCGTATGACGGCTCTTCAACATTTGCTAATTCTTCAGCCATGATTTCCTCTCACTACTCGTCTTGCATCAACCAGCCTTTCACTACTTGGGCTGATAGTTCCGGCTCATTTGCAACTAGTGCGCGTACTGCTTTTAATACATCTTCATCTTTGTGCAGGTCTGGAAGCATAAGCGATCCATCTGGCGCAAAGCCCACCTGCCCTTCATCAAAGTCTGAAGTCAGCATGCTGATGGTGTCGTCACCTAAGTCTAGGCCTTCATCAGCATCAAAGTCTTCGGCATCGTTCGACTCGTCAGGATTGATAAGACGACGAAGCATTGGACGTATAACAAAGATGATAAGTACGATTATAACCAATCCACCAATAACTAGCTTAAGAATTGGTAGAAAACCTGGCTGTTCCCAAAGTGGAACGTCTTCAATTTCGCCCGCATCCATGCGTGTAAATGGCACACTTACTACTTCTAGCGAGTCGCCACGTGTTACGTCGAAGCCTATACCGCCTTGAAGTAGTCTACGAATGTTCAGAAGTTCTTCCTGCTTACGAGGCGTAGGCGTCATGGCGCCGTCTTCGCCTGCTACTTGCGCATAATCAACGGCTACCGAAACGCTTAGTCTACGGATAGTGCCAGTTTGCTTTTTAGTGTGGCTAATAGTGGTGTCTAGCTCATAGTTGCGCGTCGACTCTTTCGCCGTTCTACCCGGCAGCGTTTGTTGGTTAGCTGCACCAGCATCTTCGGGAATATTGGAATCTAGCGGTGGTTGATTTGAAAGTGCACCAGGAATACCGCCTACACCGCCACCAACGCTATTTTCTTCCATTATCATTTCGCTACGCACTGCTGGAAGGTCTGGGTTATAGCTGCGCTGTGTTTGTTCCATGGCAGTAAAATCCATAGAAACATCGGCTTGTGCGGTATAGTTGCCAATGCCCAATACAGGAATAAGAATGGCATCAATTTTTTCTAGGTACTCTTGTTCGCGCTGGCGCTCAATTTCGTATTCTTTTCTAGCGCGTGCGCTCATAGAATCTTGCGAGCCAGAGTTAAGTAAACGGCCGTTACTGTCGGTGACGGTTACCTTTGAAGGCTCCATGTTTTGCACCGCTGAAGCCACGATATCAACCACCGCGTCAACTTCTTCACCCGCAATAACGGCGCCGCGTTTTGCAGTAAGTACAACAGTGGCAGACGCTTTCTTTTCTCTTCTTGCAAAGACGTTTTCTTTTGGCATTGCCAATAGCACGCGCGCTTTTTGAATGCTTGCAATATCTTCTATTGTGGCGGCAATCTGTTGTTCGCGAGCGTGCTTAAGGCGTTCCATTTCAACGCGCTGACTTACGCCGAACCCCATATCTTGCATGATAATGTCGGTACCCGCGCTTGTAGTTTGAGTGAGACCTTGACGCGTCATACCTAAACGAATTTTTTGAAATTCGTCGCTTCTTACATAAACCGTGTTGCCTTCAAGCTTATATTCAATCTGGTTGGCATCCATGTAGTCCAACGTTTCGATAAGCTCTTGCGTTTCCATTTTCGCCAGAGGACGATAGTCTGGCTCTTGCGACCAAATAAGTATAAAAATGGCGATAGCCACACAAATAACCAGCACCACAACCAGTGCCATCTGGCGCATCATATCTGCACTGCCTAGTGCATCCATAAAGCCTGATTTGTTTTCGGCTTCGTTATCTGTCGCCGTATTCTGATCAGGGACGGTAAGATTTGTACCAGTTGCTTCAGCCATAACCTATTCCACCTACACCGGCATATTCATAATTGTTTTGTATGCTTCAAGCACTTTATTACGCACTTGAACTGTCGCTTCAAAAGCTATTCCCGACTTTTCTTTCGCTAGCATCACTTCAGCAAGACTTAGATTTGGGTCGCCCATTTCAAAACGTTTTTGCATATCTCTTGATTCAAGTTGAAGTCCGTTCACACCGTCTACTGCATTTTTAAGCATGGATGCAAAGTCGTCTGCAGACGAATTAATCTCTGCGACCTGCTGAGGCTCGTTAACTTGAAGACGAGTTTGTCCAATCATGTTTTGCATTTCTTGGTACAAACTGCTGGCTTTAACGTCCATAACCACTCCTAGCGTACTAGTATAAAGTACTTTGCGTGCGCCCGAATTCAGGGCAAGAATCTTAGTAATGGATATAGATTAGCAAGGGGCTTGCCAACTTTAATTAATCAATAATTTCAGCAACTTAAGAAGGAAAAAGTAAGCAAAGCCAAAATTATGACAGGGGTTAAACGCGGGACACCAAAAAACCGCCACCCTGAATACAGCAAGGGCGACGGTCGGCTATGAAATCGATTAGACAATTAGCTTCACAGCAATAAGTGAAGACATGTGCCCCTTACAGCGGCACATATTGTACTATTGCGACGCCTAAAACTTCACCGTTTTAGAAGACTGACTTATGCGGGAACTTCTATGCCATCTTCTCGCATTCTTGCTAGCTTGTAGCGAAGGGTTCGTGGGCTTATGCCCAACTTTTCAGCTACATCTTTACGCTTACCTTTACACGACGCTAGGGTATCAAGAATGATTTGGTGTTCTTGGTATCTGAGCTCTGAGCCGAGCTTGTTGTCGTCAACAGGCTCTGACATTACCTCGACTTGTGAGGTAATGCTTTCATCAATCATTAGATCGCCAGCGCCAATTTCGCCGTTTTCACAAAGAATAAGAGCGCGTTGAACGACATTTTCTAGCTCTCGCACGTTACCAGGCCAGCTGTACTGACTAAGCTTATTTCGAGCGGCTGCACTTAATCGAATGGCTCCCAAACCTTGCGTAGAGGCATGACGCTCTATCAAATGCTCAGCAAGGGGAACGATATCACCAGGTCTTTGACCTAAAGGCTTCCACTCAATTGGAAATACATTTAAGCGATAGTATAAATCTTCTCTGAAATCACCGGCTTCAACGGCTTTTTTGAGGTCGCGGTTACTTGTTGCTATAACGCGAACATTCAGTTTCACGGTTTTTCTTCCACCTAGCCTTTCAACCTCGCGTTCTTGAAGAACACGCAGCAACTTGGCCTGAAGCGCTAAATCCATTTCCGTTATTTCATCAAGCAGTAACGTACCGTCTTGCGCTTGTTCAAATTTCCCAGGGCATGCTTGAATAGCGCCGGTAAAGGCACCTTTCTCGTAACCAAACAATGTGGCTTCCAGCATATTCTCCGGAATAGCCGCACAGTTGATGGCAACAAATGGCGCATCACTTCGCTGAGACTGATCGTGAATGTAACGCGACAATACTTCTTTACCCGAGCCACTCGGGCCTAACACCATTACGGTGGCTTCTGATTTCGCCACTTTTCTAGAAAGCTCAAGAAGCTTAATACTAGAGGGGTCGGCAACAATTGGCGTGCGTGACTCTATCTTCTGAGCCGGTGCATAGCGGCCTACTAAATTCAACAACACTTCTGGTGCAAATGGCTTAGACAAATAGTCGGTAGCACCATCTCGCATTGCCTGCACGGCATCGTCGATGGTGGCGTACGCTGTCATTAACAAGACAGGCATGTTTGGGTATTTTGCTTTAATATTTTTAAGCAATGTTAACCCATTCATTTCGCCCATCTGGATGTCACTTACTACAAGGTCAACCTTGTGTGCGCCAAGCTTCATCAGTGCGGTCTCTGCGCAATCAGCTTCAATAACGTTGTAGTCACCTAATAATAAAGTATCAAAAAGCGCTTCACGAAGACCTGCATCATCTTCAACTATCAAGATTGTTGTCTTTGCCATTTTGAACTCCTAATTATGCCACTTGCGTGAATGAATTTGATTGTGGCTTACACGGTAACGCTACGCTAAAACATGCACCACCATTAGCGGCATCTGTCACGCTTAAATTGCCATTGTGTGCACCCACAACCGACTTCACTACTGCAAGCCCCAAACCTGTTCCGTGAGTTTTAGTAGTGAAAAAAGGTTCGAATATTTTGACCTTTAACGCGTCTGGAACACCTGTGCCATTATCGATAACTGAGATGACAAGCTTTTCGTTGTGATGCTTTGCTTCTACACAAATATTACTGTCTTTGGGTGATACCTGAATGGCATTGTGTATAAGATTTAGTAGGCCGCCCTGCAGCGCAGTTAGGTTTCCCGTGATACACACATTGCTTTCGAAGCCTTTAAATGAAACGTACTGATTTTGCTGCGACGCCATGGTGTTGGCATTACCTTCAATGGCGGCGAAAATGTCTTGAAGACTTAATTCACTTACGACTTGCTCTTCACCTGACTTGGCAAACAACAACATATCGTTAACCTGGCTCTCAAGCTCTTTTAATCGGTCAGAAAGCTTATGAGCAAACTGTGTTTGCGAGTCTTGCCCTAGCCCCTTACGTTTTAAATTTGCGGCATACAGCATAGCTGCCGACAATGGCGTACGTATCTGATGAGCAAGCGAAGCCACCATTTTTCCCAACGACGACAACCGCTGCATATGACTTACGCGTGCTTGTAGTCTTCGGGTTTCGGTGAGGTCAGTAATAACAATGAGTTGCCCTGGCTCTTTTTCCAAAGGCGTAATAGATAGCTTTACTCGACGTCCATCAACAAGGGATACTTCGTGTCCATCATCAGCACGAGGCTTAAACGAACGCGTAATAATACTGCGCCACACTTCTTCTTCTAACGGTTCGCCAAGAAGCGCTTTGGCCTGTTCGTTGGCTTGACGTACTACGCCTTTGCCATCAATCACAATCACGCCCGCGGGCATAACTTGCAACAAATGCTCTAGGCGACTTGCCTGAAGACGAAGCGAGTCAATATCATCGCTTGCAGCTTCAGAATAGCCATTGCCCGCTATCGCACTGTCGATGTCACTTAATACGTAACGCGACGCTGTGTTGTCAGATGAACTGTAAGTGCTGTCAAAAGCCATAATACCCTCGTCAAATTGCAGACGCTGTTTCATTATGACTAGTTAAAGCAGAAGGTGTGCCAATATTAATATACTTTATATATCAGCAATATAGAGGGATAAAAAGGTTTATATGTAACGTCAATAACCTGACGTCACACATCTTCCGTACGCTGAATATCGTACTTACGCATTTTCTCTACAAGGGTTGTTCTTCGCATGCCAAGCTTGTCAGCTGCACGTGCAACTACCCAATCTTGGTTATCGAGCGCTTGCTTAATAAGGTTAACTTCAAGCTCAGATAGATACTCTTTTAAGTTAACGCCCTCTTCTGGAAGCGAAGAAGATACCACTGTAGTCATTGTGTCTTGCTCGCCTTCGTCTAGATCGTCGTCAATTTCGTCGGCTGCCGCTTGTGCAAATAGCTCATTGAAAGCGTCGCGTTCTAGGATTTCTTCAGGATAGTCAGGCTCGTAGGCATGTACTTCGCCATACTGATATTTTTCGGGAAGGTCTGCAATATCAACAATTTGCCCAGGATACAAAATGGTAAGTCGCTCAACAAGGTTAGAAAGCTCACGTACGTTACCTGCCCACTCGTGCTCCATAAGTGACGCAATGGCACGTTCTGTAAACCTAACGCCCTCAACACCGTCGCCTTGAATCCTGCTATTTAGCTCTTGTAGCAATAGTGGAATATCGTCTTTGCGCTGTCGTAGCGCAGGGCTATCAATTGGAAAAACATTTAAGCGATAGTATAAGTCTTCTCGAAACTTATCTTCGTTTATCATTGTTTCCAAATTACGGTGGGTAGCAGCAATAATGCGAACATTACACTGTAGTGGCTTGTTCCCACCAACCCGTTCATAGGTTCTCTCTTGCAGAACACGCAGTAGTTTTACCTGCATTTGAAGTGGCATATCACCAATTTCGTCGAGAAACAGCGTACCGCCTTCGGCCAGTTCAAAGCGCCCTTTGCGCGAGCTTATTGCGCCGGTAAACGCCCCTTTTTCATGGCCAAACAATTCACTTTCTAGCAATTCGCCAGGAATAGCGCCACAGTTAACCGGAATAAATGGGCCTTCTTTGCGTTCAGACAAAAAGTGTACGTTGCGCGCAACCACTTCTTTACCTGTACCAGACTCACCTAAAATAAGCACAGTGGCGTCGGTTGGGGCTACTTGCTCAACTAAGCGACGAACAATTTGAATTTGGTCACTTTTTCCAACGAGACTTCTGAACAAACGCATTTTGTTGCCACCAGCACGCGATAACCCAGGCTTGCGCTTGGTATATTCTTGGCAACGATGAATAGCCTGAGTAAGCACAGGATAAGTGAGTGGTGTTGCGATGACGCTAACAAGATTTCGGTGGGCTGATGCTTCGCCGTTGTTTTCAACAAGCGCAACAAAAGGAACATGAGGAAACTGTTCAACGAACCCTTTCACAGCTTGCGCAGATACATGTTCAATTAGCACAGCATCTGCACCGCTTTCTTTAAGATACTGCTGTGCTTCATCAAATCCGCGTGCCTGACAAGACTCGCCCATGAAAACAACAATAGTTTCTAAGCTTTGAATAAGTTCCTGGTTGTCACTAACCAGCAAAATGTTCTTCATTAATTCCCCGAAAACGCTTTGTTATTATTTACAGTTTAGCGTATTTCTAAATTGTAACGGCAAAAGAGAGTTGCGCAACTGCTGTTTTAGGAAATTTATCAATAAAAAAAGCAGGTTGCCCTGCTTCTTTTGGATAATTTTGCTTGTTTAGCATTAACTTAGCAGTGAGAGTACTTGTCCTTCACGCTGATTAGCCTGCGCTTGTACACTAATTGAAGCTTGGCTTAACACATCGTTTGACGCTCGCTCCGACGCGGCCTGCGCAAAGTCGAGGTCTTGAATGCGGCTTCGCGCTTCAGCCGTATTAACGTTTGCTTGAGTAAGCGTACGCGCAGCGCTTTCAAATCTGTTTTGTGTAGCGCCAAGGTCGCCTCGCGCACCACCCACGGTCTCAATTGCAGCATCGGCTGCTTCTAGCGCGTCATTTACGCTGGTACCTGACGTAATATCAATAGCCAGTACATCACCTAACTGAGATGCAATGTCTTGGGTGTTAATGCTGATAGACTGCCCAGCATTCGAGCCAGACTGAAAGTCTAACGTACCGTTTTCTGATAACAAAGGCGTACCAGCAAAGTTCGTTTGCTCGATTGTTTGCGTAATATTCTCTTGCAGCTGGGTGATTTCAGATTGAATCGCTCGGCGGTCGCCTGCACTTAGCACGCCATTGCCGGATTGTAGCGTTAGCTCACGAATTCTATTAACGTCGTCGTTGATGCTACCAAGGCCGCCCTCTGCAACTTGAGCAACAGAAATGCCGTCATACACATTATTTATAGCTTGGCGATTTCCCTCAACCTCAGAGGTTAAACGATCGATAATTTGCTGCGCAGATGCATCATCAAGCGCATTGTTCACTCTTTTTCCTGAAGCCAACTTTTCAAAAAGGCTATTTTGCTTCTCTTGAACTTGGCTTAGAAGAGACGAAACACCGTCGTTGTTAATTTGCATAGAAAAGCCCTCAACTCTCACTTTTGTGAAGTATAGCACACCACTGGTCAAGTTATAACCAGCCTTATGTATGAAACGCTATACTGCATACGCGTTATGTATACGTTTATAAAAGCCTGTTAGTGCTGTTTCACTTTTTACAGTAAAGTTAACAACATAACGGCCGATTACCGTTGAAAGTGTAAATGTAAAGTGTAGCGAAGGGCATCAATGAACGTAGCAATCATCCCTGCCAGAGGTGGAAGTAAACGTATTCCACGTAAAAATATAAAGCCGTTTTGTGGTAAACCAATGGTAGCGCACGCCATCGAAACTGCGCTGGCGAGTGAGTTTATCGATAATGTGGTTGTGTCGACCGACGACCAAGAGATTGCGGAAGTTGCTAAACAATATGGGGCCGATGTACCTTTTCTTAGGCCTCCTGAGCTTGCAGACGACTATACCGGTACTAGCCCAGTTGTTCGCCACGCATTAAATACCTTACTAGAAAGTGGTTGGGATATCGGATACTGCGCCTGTGTATATGCTACTTCACCGCTATTATCCACCGCACTTATTAACAGCTGCTATGAAAAGCTCGTAGCCAGTGAGAATACAGATTATGTATTCACCGCTGCGCGCTTTTCTTTTCCTATTCAACGGGCAATATTACAAACCGAATCGGGCGGTGTTAAGCCATTCGATTCATTTGGGATTACTCAGCGCTCACAAGACTTAGAGCCTGCGTATCACGATGCAGGACAACTGTATTGGGGGCACCATAAAACGTGGTTAGATACCTCTAAAAAAATCTTTGGTGCTAATTCTCAAATGGTGGTTATGCCCGATCACTTAGTGCAAGACATAGATACGCTTGAAGATTGGGAACGCGCCGAACTGCTTTATCAACTAATTCACAAAGAGCAACGTTAGTGCATATTGCCTTTAGAGTGGACGGCTCTCTCCATATAGGCTTAGGCCATATCATGCGTTGCTTAACCTTGGCGAAGCAGTGCATGGATGAGCATGATGTCACATTCATCTGTAGCGAATTGCCCGACCATGTTGAATCGCTTTTAAAGGATTCCGTGAATACATTGATATTACTTGATGAGTCTCAATGGCTAACATGTAATGATAAATTGTATGAAATTGAAAGTGCAGAAAATGTTAATAAATCGACTGTACATTCAAGCATGGTGTTATCTAAACAGGCGCAGCAAAAGCAAGCGCGAAACTGTATTGCAAAGCTTCAGATACAATCAAACACACCACCCGACATCCTTATCGTTGACCACTACCAATTATCGTCTCCGTTTTGCACGGCAATGCGAGATTACTGCAAACATATTGTAGTTATCGACGACCTTGCAAACCGTTCTCATGATTGCGATGTGTTGCTTGATCAAAACCTGTTTGAAAATACCAATACTCGTTACAAAGGGCTGGTTTCCGATAATGCAGTACTTTTGTTAGGGCCTGAGTTTGCTGTTTTGAAAGAAGCGTTTTATCAAGCTTCAACAGAAATAACAGTGAAACCAACTTTGCAGTCTGAGCAGGACATACCGCTTCATAAGTCAAATCATATACTGGTTTGTTTTGGAGGAAGCGATCCAAGCGACGTTACTCGCAAGGTAGTGGCTGAGTTAAGTAATTTAAAGTCATACAGCTTCACGGCCGATATCGTAGTTGGCGGAGCGTATGCTCACGTTGATGCATTAACAACGTTAGTTGCTAAACATAACCACATGACGCTTCATCACAATACGCCTTCGATGCCACTGTTGATGCAAAAAGCGAGCTTTATGATTGGTGCTGGCGGTTCTATGCATTGGGAACGTGCCCAAATGAATTTGGCGGGTCTGATTATAACTATTGCTGATAATCAGATTGAAACAACGCGTTACCTGCACCAAAGAAACTGCTGTATGTGGCTAGGGGAGAGTGAAAAGGTAACGAGTGAAGAAATTCGCAAAGCCATTGAATTTGCGTTAAATTCGCCAGAAAAAATAAGCGATATTGCGAATAACGCACGCAGTTTATTAAACCATGAACAATGTTCTTCCTATGTGATGGACACTATAATTAACGCTATTACGAGGTAGCCATGAAGCCAATAACAATTGGTGATATGCAAATTGGGCCAGGCTTGGCGCCCTTTATTATTGCAGAGATGTCGGGAAACCACGGCCAATCACTCGAAAAGGCATATCGTTTAATTGATGCCGCTGCCAACGCGGGCGCACACGCTATTAAACTGCAAACTTACACGCCTGATACTATTACCCTTGATTGCCACGAAAACGAATTCTTTATAGAAGATCCGAACAGTTTGTGGAAAGGCAACTCTCTTTACAACTTATATAAAGAGGCCATGACACCATGGGAATGGCACGAAGAGCTATTTAATTACGCCAAAGAAAAAGGGTTGATGGCGTTTAGCACACCTTTCGATTTAACTGCCGTAGATTTTCTGGAAACGCTAAACCCGCCTTGCTACAAAGTAGCGTCGTTCGAAAATACTGACCACGCTATTTTAGCGGCAGTCGCAAAAACGGGAAAGCCGGTGATTGTATCAACTGGTATGGCAAGTCAGGCTGAAATAGCAGAATCTGTGGAAGTGCTGCGAGACAATGGATGCAGCGATATTATTTTGCTTAAATGTACCAGTAACTACCCAGCCAATCCTGTTGATGCAAATTTAAAGACCATTCCTCATTTAAGCGAGTTGTTCGATTGCCATGTTGGGCTGTCTGACCACACGCCAGGTGTTGGCGTTGCGGTTGCTGCGGTTGCGTTAGGTGCTACAGTAGTTGAAAAACACTTTGTTCTGGATCGCAGCGGTGGTGAAGTAGATGCCGAGTTTTCATTAGAGCCAGCTGAATTAAAACTGCTTGTTGAAGAAACGGCACGTGCAGCAGTGGCTATAGGCAAGGTGAGCTATGGCGCAACTGAAAGAGAAAAAGCGTCTTTGGTGCATAGACGCTCGCTGTACATTGCAGAAGATTTAAAAGCGGGCGACACATTAAATGAGACAAACTTGCGCTCGGTACGTCCAGGGCTCGGGCTGGCACCAAAATATTTACCCCTTTTGTTGGGTAAAAAATTGCGTCAGGATGCGCCTAAAGGCACACCAATGAGCTGGGAACTCTTATAAAATGAAAGTTATTCTGTTTGGTGCGAGTAAAGGTGGCGAAAACTATATTGCCAACACCCCTGGTATCGACGTTATCGCTTTCACTGATAACGACCAGTCAAAACACGGCGACACATTTCTAGACCGCCCTGTTATTGCACCTACAGATATAACAACATATTCCTTCGACAGTGTTGTTATTACTAGCCAGTGGGTTGACCAAATTTTTCATCAGCTCACTAAGCAACTACATGTGCCCGAATCCAAAATTGTTATACCAAACAAGCAGGCAGTGAAAGCGGCCCTTCCTTTTGAAGATGCAGCCACTCTCACCTTTGCTCAGGAATTACTGTGTTGTATAAATAGATTTTGCCAGTCGCGCGATATTTCAGTGTGCTTAGACTCTGGCACGTTGTTGGGAGCAATAAGGAACAAGGGCCTAATTCCTTGGGACGATGATATTGATCTAGCGATTAATGCCGAAGACTTTGCTAAGTTATACTCAGCTTTACCAGAACTGAAGACTCAGTTGCAGCAACAATTCAACGTTGAATGGCATATTGTGGTAATAACCGTCAACGGCATAGACGCCTGCATTAATATTGAATTTAGCAACTCGGAATTGAGTGAATTCGTGCTTTTCGATGTCAGTATTCAGCGTCGAGAATCTATCAACGGGTACTCTGAGCTATTGTCATCGGGAGGTCTTTTCTTCGCTCCTGCCGAACACTTCGATGGTTACGAGACCATACAATTTCTCGGTGACACCTTTTTCGCCCCCCGCAATGCACATGCATTTTTAACTTTTATGTATGGCCATTGGGAAACCCCCAGAAAAACCACCCAAATTACAGAGTATGAAAACCGTCGTGCAACGCTTAAAACGCCCGAAGGTGGTATAAACGTGCGAAAACGTACTATTGAAGTCTAATGCGGTCTTATTAATATGAACGTTCTTCTCTCAAGTGCTAGCAACAAGATACCGCTTCTTCGCGCATTACAACATGCTGTTAAAAGGGTTACCCCAGATGGAGTTGTAACGGCAGGCGATTTGAATTCGAATGTACTTAGTCAGCATTTTTGTGATGAGTTTTGGCAGATGCCTCCTACCACAGAGCAAAATAAAGATGACATCGTTAGTGCTTTGAAGCAACGTGGTATTACCCATGTACTTCCCAGTCGTGATGGTGAACTTCTGTTTTGGGCGCAGCTAAAAAGCTCACTTAAAGCCCACAACATTCACGTTATCGTTTCTTCGCCAGAGGCAGTAGAACGATGCGTAGACAAATTACGCTTTGGAAATCACTCCATACCCGGTACGGAATCAAATTGCATTATCCCTACTTCTAGCGCGCTTGAAGCACTTAAAGAGAATGCAGACTCTGAGCGCTACGTGGTGAAGGAAAGGTTTGGTGCAGGTAGCAAGTCGATAGGTGTAAATCTGAATTCAAGCGAGGCAGCTGAGCACGCAAAAACACTTTCATCACCAATTTATCAGCCCTTTATAGATGGGCAAGAAATTAGTGTAGATGCGTGGTTATCAGAAAACCATGAAGTAAAAGCGGCCATGTGCCGTGTGCGCGCTCTTGTCATTAATGGTGAATCTCAAATTACCTATACGCAGCCACAAAGTATATTTCTCTCCGAAATTAAAAAAACGCTGTCATCACTAAAGCTTTCAGGCCCAGTAGTACTTCAAGCTATAGTAAGTAATAACAAGCTTCACATTATTGAGTGCAACACTCGCTTTGGTGGCGCTTCTACACTTGGCATAAAAGCAGGCGTAGACAGCCTATACTGGAGCTTAATGGAATCATCTGGGGAAAACGTAGATTCACTTCCAGTAAACCATTCACGTGAAAAGATTACTCAAGTGCGTGCAGCAACAGATTACTATTTATGATTTATATTTTTGACCTCGATGACACCTTATACGACGAGCGTCAGTACGTTGAATCGGGACTGAAAGCCGTCGCTACCTTTGCTGAATCTCGCTGGGGTATAGACGGTGAAAAAGGATTCAGCCAGTTAGTATCGCTGTTGGATCAACATGGAAGAGGCCGAGTATTCAACGATTACCTTGCCATGCATAACATTGCGGTGACCAAACAAAACGTAAAAGCCTGCGTGTCAGCTTATCGTCTTCACGCACCATCTATTGAGATGCCATCTTCCCACCGAGACTTGCTTGAGTCATTACCGGCACCGCTATATTTGGTTACTGACGGGAATAAAGTCGTACAAGGCAACAAAGTTGATGCCTTAAATATTGCGCATTATTTCAAGCGAGTGTTTGTTACCCATAGATTTGGCGTAAAACACGCGAAACCATCTACTTATTGTTTTGAAAAAATAAAACAAGCGGAGAGGGCCAACTGGCAAGATATGGTTTACATAGGTGATAACCCAGCCAAAGATTTTGTAAATTTAAACAAATTAGGAATGCCCACCGTGCGAGTGCTGACAGGCGTGCATGCTAATGTAGAAGCTCAACCTGGTTTTGATGCCAAATACACCATTTCGAAACTAACAGAACTACACTCGCTTAATCTTTAACATTAAAGCGTCTGCAATTACGCTTGAGAGTGGAACATTTTTGTTAAAGTGCGCCTTAAACAAACACCTAAGCGCATAGAATCTAATGCTTTATGGCAAAAATGCCGACACATGATATATTGTGTTTATAACCATAAAAACAGCGAGCAAACCATGTTCGACGGAAAATCCATTCTCATCACAGGCGGTACCGGCTCATTTGGTCACAAATATGTCGAAACCCTTCTGGCGAGACACAAACCAAAGCGCTTAATCATATACTCGCGTGACGAACTTAAGCAGTTCGAAATGCAGCAAAAATTTAACGCACCATGCATGCGCTATTTTATCGGCGATGTACGCGACAAAGAGCGTATGAACCGCGCTATGCAAGGGGTAGATTTCGTTATTCATGCCGCCGCTATGAAGCAGGTTCCAGCCGCTGAATACAACCCCACGGAATGTATTAGAACCAATATAGATGGTGCAGAGAACGTAATTAATGCCGCCATTGATAATAACGTAGAAAAAGTCATTGCACTTTCTACAGATAAAGCCGCTAACCCTGTTAATTTATATGGGGCCACTAAGTTAGCGTCTGATAAGTTATTCGTTGCCGCTAATAATATCGTTGGTGCCGGTGCTTCACGCTTTTCCGTTGTTCGCTATGGTAATGTAGTGGGCTCAAGAGGGTCAGTTGTTCCGTACTTCAATAAACTTATTGCAGAAGGCAGCGACCATATGCCCGTTACGCACAAAGACATGACGCGCTTTTGGATAACACTCCAGCAGGGTGTCGACTTCGTACTTAAAAACTTCGAGCGCATGCTTGGTGGCGAAATTTTTGTTCCTAAAATACCTTCACTTCGCATTGTAGATTTAGCCAAAGCAATGGCACCGGATACCCCTATTAAGTATGTTGGTATTCGTCCAGGCGAAAAGCTTCACGAGA
>Ga0213840_1001152_pt1 | contig 23436 bp, 25 predicted proteins | sample SWPATP22_FD_160132 | JGI IMG/M metagenome (GOLD analysis project Ga0213840, IMG submission 160132) | Coastal seawater microbial communities from Marineland, Florida, United States - SWPA TP2 #2 | ecosystem: Environmental > Aquatic > Marine > Coastal | place: USA: Florida | collected 2016-08-14 | reverse complement strand
CCAGCTATGAAGCTGCTTAAATCCGCCTAATTAATAATGTCTATTCCTAATTGCTACTAATTTTGGGGGTATTACACCACAAGGCCAGGAAAACAAGGTCAAAAGCAAAAAAAACTCTTTAGAAAAAGAAAAATATTTCCAGGTTCTAAAGTATATGCAGAAGAAATATCCTAAATCTTTCACTAAAACCCCTACACTATTAGCTATTGGCATTCACCATGAGATCAGAAAAAATGAAAGTCAAAACATGTCAAATAATCTCATCAATAGATTTTTATTTATATATACTAGATCTAAAAAGTATAAAAATTCTATTATAGTCGGAGCAAATAGAGTAGATTTAGCGGGAAATATAGTCTCTACTATTTTAGAAAAAGACTTACAAAACAGCAAGTGAAAGTTTGCGACATTTACTCCCATACATAATTAAATACAAAGCTAGGGGAAATTTAAGGGCATATGAGTAATACAAGTAAAACACCTGAATATAACCCAGATGAGGCTCTATTCCTCACAAATAAGCTTAACGAGGAATATTCTAGGTATGGCATCGCCCTTCCCTTTTCGTTTTGTATTAGAAATAAGAAAAATGAAATTATAGCAGGATGCTCTGGCTCACTAGTATATGGTTCCATATATATTGATCAATTATGGGTACACCCTGATCACAGGAGCAAAGGTTTAGGATTTGAGCTTATGGAATCAGTGCATTCCTATGGGGTCAGCAAAGGATGTAATATGGCTACTATTTGTACAATGAATTTCCAGGGAGCCAAAGATTTTTACTTAAAATGTGGCTATACAGTAGATCATGAAAGATCTGGATACATTAAAAACTCAAAATGTATTTTCTTGAAAAGAGGATTGTAATATAAACCCTCCAGTATATTTCACCAAAAAACTATATTGTATACTGTATACTGTATTGAGTATAATGAGTACTTCACGGGTTTATTATTACCCTGTTGTTCTTGTATTAAAGTGTTGATTAACAAATTACATACTTAGTGCAAATAAATTGCACTGTATACTGTATACAATATACTATTTACAATGTTCAGCTTTGTTTTGTTGAAGGTAGACTTGCTTACTAATAAGTATGTATTTTTAAAGTGACAACAGGGAGAGAGATTTGAAATAAAATATTGCACCGTAATTTAGAGATTTTCTTGGCTTATAAATTGAATATTAAAATCAATTCTAACTTTCCTTTAACCTCGTGCTATATGTCATATACTGTATACTGTGTTCAGTATAATGAATACTGTATAATGCTTACTGTTATTTGTGCTTTTTTTATTGTATACTTTATACAACACTTTAATCATAATAATATAGTTAGAGTAGGCAGCCTGCAGAATACATTGTATATAATTAACTGTATATTGTATATTGTATACACAATAACTAGAATGGGAATAACAATGGAATCAATAATTATAACTCTAGCAACTAGCAAAGGTGGGGTGGGGAAATCAACTCTTGCTAGGAATTTAGCTGCACACTGGGTAAACATAGGTCACCAAGTAGCTATTATAGACGCTGACCCTCAAGGCAGTATTATTAATAGGCATGACCCAGAAGGGCCTCTGAAGGAGCTGCACGTTATTGCCGAACCTGAAGAAAATGTTGCAAATGTTATAGATGAACTTAAGGGTAAGTATAGGTATATTATTGTTGATACCGGGGGGTTTCGAAATAGAACAACTATTCGTGCATTAATTAAATCTGATCTTGCACTAATTCCTTTAAAGGCATCAGCTGATGATGTATCTGTGGCACTGGAAACGCATAACCTAATTAAAGAACTGAACAAAACTCCTGAAAGATCATCAAATCCTATAAAATATAGAATGATTCTAACAATGACACAGCAGGGGATTGTAATTGCTAAGCAAGTCAGACGAGAATTGGCAGAACTGGGTTACCTTATGCTAGCTCCAGAAATGTATCACCGAGTTGTATACCCTGAAACAGCTATTAAGGGACTTTCTCCATGTATAACTGATCCTGATGGTCCAGCTGCAAGAGATATAGCCCAAATTGTGCAGTCAATAGAAACAACTTTTTAACTGAAGTAGGATATAAAATGAGTAGCAAGCAACTAGATTCAATACTAAGTACTATACCTTCTGCAACAGTAGCAGGGGAAATACAGCATATAAACAAGCAAGAAATGTCTCATAAATTTGACGAAGCTAAAAAAACTCAGCTGCCTCAAAGTAAGATAGTCGCTAGAATTCCAACTATTCTAAAGGATGAGATTAGACTATATATTAAAAATAACCCAGGCGAAACAGAACAAACTGTTATGCTCAAAGCATTACAAAAAATGGGCTTCGCTGTACAAGCCGAATGGCTTGTTGATAGGAGAAGTATAAGGTAAGATTATTACAAATTTAACTAATGTGCTACATTGTAACCCAGTAAGTTGCGTTGTGTTATTACAACACTTGCCGCGGCTTTTTGGGGTTATTTTAGTTATTGTATGTACTATTTGCTTTACTTTTTGTCTTTATAATGTTTATCATTGTCATATAAAAAGCAAGTTGTTAGCGTAGTAGAGTTTTAAATGGTAATAAAAAAAGAAGAAAAAAAGTCCTTTTCTGTAAAGTTTCCTGTGAGTCTTATAGAGGAGATTGATCAGCTTTGTGCGAGTAATTATATAAGTAGAACTGCATGGTTGATTAAGGCAGCAAGGCATTCATTAGATAAAAAAAGAGCTGATTCGACAGAGGAGCTGCTCGCTAAACTTGCTGAAAAGGAGAACAAGTAATAAAGAAGTGTAAAATTTTTTAAATAAAAAAAGAGCTAGAGACCGGAAGTCTCTAACCCTAGCTTTCTAACCAGTACTGTAGCACTTTTTGTGTCTACATACAAGTAGATTTTGGTTTCTAGCCTTGAAAAAATAGAGGAGATCAAAATTATGGCAATTAAACAACAATGCCAGCTTGGAAGGGACACCCAAAATTCAGGGCTAGTTTTCCAGAATATTAGCGGCAACTTAAATCCAAAAGAATTATACAAGCATATAAAAAATTCTAGAGGTAAACCAGATAGAGTGGCTATCGATATAATGTCGGATGTCATTTATTGGTACAGGCCTAAAAAAAATGCAAACTCTAAGAAATTCAATGGTGATGCATGGCAAACATCTTATGAATATTTTATAGATAAATTCTATGAGAATAGAGAACGAATTCGTAGAGCATTAGTAAAACTCGAGGAAATGAACCTTATTCAAAGGGAATTTAGGACTATTTATTCTCACGGAAGAAAATGTAATAATGTCCTATTCATACATTTGAATATAGAAAAGCTCTCAATGCTGCTTGAAAAAAGAGCTCCATCTCTATCGAATTTTGAGGAGACCTATCCACAAAATGAAGGAGATTATATAAAAGAAACTAAGACTTCTACAAAGATTGAAAATAATAGATCTATGGATTTAGCTTCTAATGAACCTAAATCTGAATCTAATTTTTTAAATTTAAAAAAATCTTTTTCTGAAGTAAGAGGAGAGGGGGATGAAACACAAAATACCAATTTTGGTGAGGAAACTGTTCAAAACTCTCAGGCGATCAAAGCTACTAACAATAGATCATGCGAAATATTAGACAGAAAAAACTTAAGTGGACAACGAATACCATATAAAAGGCTAGCGGATTATCTTCCTCTTCGGGAAGAAGATGGGCTGGAATTATGTCAAAGATCAGGAAGAGATTTCAGCCTTAATGCAATGAATGAAATTTTGCAGAGTGTTTCTAGCAAGATTCAAAATAGAAAGTTTTTAAGTAAATCAGGATTTTTGAGCTATGCGGCTAAAGTGCTAGAGAATGAAATGAGATCATCTGAGAAGATAAATAATAAAAATTTCAGGATAAAATCCAACTATTCCAAAGCAGAATTAGATCAACAGGAAACCGAGCAATACCTTGAATCAATAGAAAATTCTAGAAATACATCGCTAGAGATGCTTCTGAAGAAAAAGCTTATCTCTGTTTTTGAAAGTCAGAGAGCATCTCAAATAATCAAGGGATTAAATAATATATCCGATAAAGATAGCCAAATAAGATTAGTAGTTGCGAGTGATATAGGATTAACAATTATAGAGCAAGAAATACTTATAGATAAGACCATTGAAGTATATAGTAAAAGGAATTTGCTAACAAAAGATCAAATAAAAATTGATATCAAAAGGAAGCAATTTGGAAGAAATCCTTCAAATATTAGATCTAAGCCTAATTTGCCAAATAATATATGGGGTAGGGTACGAGCCTCTTTGATAGATAAATATGGAGCAGAAATAGACAAATCATGGTTTTCAAGAGTAAGTGCTAAAATAGATAAGAATTCTAGGAGAGTAAACTTAGAAACTCCATCAGAATTTATAAGTAGTTGGATTAATAGAGAATATGGACTCTCTATTGCTAATTCAATAAGCAATTATGGGTTTGAGTTGGGTAGGATAAGTGCGTCTTAGTTAGTTGATCTAGAAGGAATGCTTTTTCTCTGTGACATTTGAAAGACATTTCCCCAAACTTGTCCACAGAAATTGTGGATAAAATAACAGTTTAACTTAAAAAAGTACTAAAATAACAACGTTGGTAGGAAATAAGATAAAATGGAAGGAAAAGCCAAGCTTATTAAAAAAATTCTAGAGGAAGAATTAGCACTAGTAAAAGGATATGGTGTTGATCATCTAGGATATAGGTGTTTTTTGCCCGATGGAAGTAGCTTCGGTTGTACAACTGTGGATGAATGGTATTCAGTGATAAGAGATGAAGCATTTCACTCCCACCAAAAAAAATATTTGTGGGAAGAGTTAAAGCATTTACATGATAAGAATTTTTCATATGTCACACGATCTGCTGATCATGAAGAAAGCGAGTATTTAAAATCCCTGAAACAATTTAAATTAGATAATTCCACTGGGATATATAAATTCGGTCCTGAGAAGATAGATAGCGTGTTTTTCATTTATAATAAAGAATTTGGAGAAAGAAGAGATTTCATTCTAAATAAGATGCCAGAGCTAGAACATCATGTTAATTCTATAGTATGGAAGATAAATAAGGTGCTTTACTATATCCAGAAAGATGTAGCGCCTGATTTTAGGTTTGACAGAAATAAATGCAAGGAGCTATTTGTAAAATATAAAGGTAGTCGTAAGATACATTTAGATGGTGGGATAAATATATTATTTAAAGGGAGATCTGTGGATTTAACGGAACGAGACATAGAAGTTATGCGTATGTTAGCTTTGGGGGTAGAATACTCGCATATAGCAGAAAAATTTAGTGTCAGTGTTAAAAGAGTTCAATTCTATGCTACATCACTAAAAAAGAAGTTTTTGGCCCAAAGTAAGGGGGAGTTGATACATATGCTTAATACTCCCCAAATTCAACGAATATTACAACAACGGTAAAAGCCAAAAAGGTGAAAATGCAAGTAGTATCACAGGCAAAGCCCAAACCAAATAAACTCTCTTTGCAATTGGTTTTTTCTTGTTTTCTAGCTAGCTTGCTTGAAATATATGATTTTGCAATATTTGGATTCTTCAGTTCTACTATATACAAAAACTACCTTTCTTTCCTTGATACGTCAACTGCACTTATAGTTACTTATGCTTTTTTCGCGATAGGTTTTGTGTTTCGGCCACTTGGCTCCTTGATCTTTGGATATATAGGAGATGTTAGGGGAAGAAAAATAGCGCTTGTTACAAGTGTGTCCATGATGGGGCTTGCTTCATTTATAATGTTTGCCCTTCCACCATATAGCATGATAGGAATTTTATCATGCTATTTGATAGTATTAGTAAGAATAGCACAGGGTATATCAGTTGGTGGAGAATTTACTGGTGCGATTATCTTTGCAATTGAGCATAGCAAGGAGAATAGAGTAGGGCAAGTAGCTGCTATTATATCAGCTGGCGGGGCTTGTGGGGTGATGCTTGCTAATTTTGTAAGTAAGATTCTTACATTGCCTTATCTTCCAAATTATAGTTGGAGACTTGCTTTTCTTATAGGCTTCACATTATCTATTGTTGGATATTTTATTCGTAAGAACCTTACGGAAAGCCCTGTATTTAAAAGAGATAGAAAAGTAAAAATTCCTCTTTTTGAAGGGGTAAGAAATTATAAAGTAGAATGTTTAGGGGCCTTTACTTCCTCAGCGGCAAACGGTGTAGTTTTTTATTTTGGATCTGTTTACCTATATAAATTAGTTTCCGAGGTTAGAGGGGATGGAGATTATACTTATATTCCTATATTAGTCAGCTTCACGGTGGCATTGTTGTTGCCATTCTTTGGGATGATTGCTGATAAAGTAAACAGAAGTCTATATTTGATGATATCAAGTTTTATCATGGCTATCTACAGCGTTTCTGTAATAAAAAATGTTATATATTCAGAAAATACCATGATCTTAAATTTAGGCATCTTTGTTTATGCTGTAATTGCTTCCATGATGGTGAGTGGTATCAATATATTTGCAGTAGAGAATTTTCCCACTGAATATAGAATGAGCAGCTCTTCTCTATTTTATAGCTTGGGAATGGGCTTTATAGGCGGTACTGTTCCGATGGTTGCAAGTTTTATAGTGAATAATTATACTGATAGTGTGAAATACATAACGTATTACATTGGCATAATATGTTTGTTTGCAAGTTTAGGTGCTCTTTTGGCCTATTTCAAAAGAAAAAAGCACATATGCATAATTTAAGGTAAACCTTTTTAAAATACAAATAAGCTAGTTTGGCTGAAACTAATATCAGAAAATGAGGTTGCAGATTTAATGAAAGTATTTCAAAAGACGATGGCTCTCGAGCTAACAATTTGAATTTTCAAGAGTTGAATGCTATTATTGGTGGAGCAATTTTGGAAGCTCAAATGAGAAAAGTATTAGTATTCTTCTTCGTTATGATATCAAGTCAAATTTCGTATGCAAACGCTAAAATATCAAATCTAATAATACCAGTAAGCTATTTTGTAAACCATATTGCTCAATTAGATCAGTTAGAGGATCATTTAAAGAAGTATAATAAGGTTAGTTTAGTAGGAACAAGTGGCATAGGAAAAACTCAAGTAGCAAGGACTTATGCTTATAATAATAAAGCAAAGTATGAGATAATATGGTTTATAGACTGTAATGTTGACTTAAACAGCCAATTTGTCAGATTAGCAAAAGAGCTTAACAGCAAATTTAATACGGGAGTCCAGGCAACTGCCAGCAGTGCTATAAAGGAGACAATTGATTTTTTACAAAACAGAGAGAAGGTCCTCATAGTATTTGATAACTTAAAGGTAGGTGATAATTACAAAGTTTTTCAATTTGTAAAGCAGAGTTTTAATGGGCATATGATTTTTTGCTCACAAGATAGTGAGAAACTGCCACAGATAATAGAAATACTTAAATTCAACAAAGAAAATATAGCAGCTTTAGCAAAGCATATACTAGAAACAGATGAGGCAGAAATAGTAAATTTTTTAGAGAATAATTTTCATGGTTACCCAGTGCTAATAGTTCAAGCTTCCCGGTTACTAAAACAAGTTAAAGGTCTTGATGCTGAAGTATATAAAAAACTAACTTATAAATCTGCAGATAAAATTAAAACTAATATTGAACTAGCAAATAAAAGCCTAAATAAAAGTGCAAGAGAGATTTTGGCTAAGGTGGCATTACTTAACAACCAAAGTTTTTCAAAGAAGTTATTATCAATAATAGCTCCTTCTTCTTCGACTTTGAGTGAAGATATATATAATTTATCTAAATTTGCCTTGATTGTAAATGTTGATTCTTCTGTATCTAATCCAATTTATGAGATGCATGATGTCATAGCAAATAAAATACAAGAAATAAATTCATCTCAGAATTCGAAATTATTAGAAGAAATAGTAGATTTTTTTACAGCATCTATACCTAAGAAGGCAATAAAAGCTCACTTATTTAGAGAAGAGCCAACAATATTTACAAATCTAGAAGTACTAAACTCGAACATAGAAAAAAATAAAATTGATTTATATAAAGAATTTGAAATAAAACAACATTTGCTGATTCATTATGTAAACACAGGTGACTTAAGTAAAGCTCAAGAGCTAATAAATTGGTTTCAAGCCTCAAGAATCGAAGAAAAGAAAACCAATTTAACTGGCTCACAGAAAGATGTTTTAGTTAGAACTTTAGGGGCAATAGGTTGGTACTATATTAAGGTAGCTGATTATGATAAGGCTATTTATTATCTACAAGAGTCTTTACAAACAGGTATTAGCTCTAATGGTCTATCCTCATATATATCAAACGCTTATTTTGGACTTGCATTATCTAATATTTATCTTGGCAAGATAGAAGAGGCACAAAAAGATGTAGATTTATTACAAGAAATGTTTGATAAGGAGATATCTGAAAAATCAGATATTGGAACCTTATATAGTGCTAAATCAAGGTTATACTACATACAGGGAAAATATAAAAAGGCTTTGGAATATTCTAACAAAACGATAGAAACATACTTGCTGAGTGGGTTTGAAAATAATGATAAAATTTTTGATAATTTATATCTCCTAAAGGCTGAAATATTTAATTCTACAGATAGATATGATGCTGCATTAGAGGTTCTAAATCAATTAGATAAAATGCATAATACTCCTAAGAGTAAGAAAAGTAGGATATATGGTAGAATTTTGGTACAGCACGCAAAAACTTCTTTAGGATTAGGTGAGGCGCAGGAAGCAATAAAGTATGCTATGGGAGCAGTTAAGCTTTTAGATAGTTTTGAAATAAAAGCTGATATACCTAACCCTAAAGACCCATATTTGGCTCAGGCTTACGTAGCATTAGGAGATTCTTTAGTAAAGCAAAAAAAATTTGAGCAAGCCATAAAAGCTTATTGCACAGCACAGAAGATCTATTTTTATTTATATAGAGATAATAGCAAGTATGCTTATCAAGTAAGTTATATGTATTTACAAGGTGCAAAGGCTTCATGCAAGGCAAAAGATCAATATCATTATCAAAGCTTTGGCAAACCACAAATAAGAGAATTTGGCCGCCAGCATCCAAACAGTGTAAGCATGTTAGAATATTGTAAAGATTATAACATGGATCTCTGGCGCAATGAAGGCTAGATTACTACTAATTATAGCTAAAGAGAACAAAAATATTCTTTGTTTGATGAATCAGAATTTGATCGTAATAATCTAAAAAAGGGCGAACATATAGCAAGATAGTTAATTCTGGTTTGAATTATTAGCCAAATTGTAATATATTAAAAGCAAGTTATAGGGATATCTTGATGAATTATCAACTTGCTCAAAGTGAATTTGCACCACCCGCATATAAGCAAAAAGGTATATTTTTTATGCTTACCTTATTACTGTACTTTCTAACTAGTGTGGCAATCTACAACTTATATAACACAGAGCAAACCAGCAAAATCCAAAGAGAGTTGAATGCGGCCTATAGAGTCATTTTAGATAACAGCATATTGAAGTTGGAATATATAACGCAGCAAATTCCACAAAATAAGGAAAAAAACACACGTATAATATTAGATAATACTGATATTAGAAGCTGTGTTGCAGGTAAATGTTATAAAATCAACTTATTTGACTTTGTTTCTGAAGTAAATAAACATATTCCTAGTTATATTGATTACAAGATAGTACTTAACCGTCAATTTTTGGATAGCAATAACAAATTAGATAATTACGAATTAGAAAAGACATATAATATCAACCAGTATAATCAAATAATGATAGGATTATCATTGGATAAAAATTATACATCAACCATTAAAAAAAACATATCTATACCTTTTTTAATAGCGTGGGTTTCACTGACTATTTTTATGGTACTTTCAGTGTTGCATGTAGTATTGACGTATTATAGAATTAAAAACTTCTATTATAAGTATTTTAAAGATGAATATAATAATCTTCATAAGAATCTTGAATTAAGAATGCAAAGTAATATTGAGGATATAGAGAGTAAATTACTAAAAAGAATTTGGGACCTTGAATATGCTAACAGCAAAGATTTAGACCTCAATAAATTATTTTCGGAAGAAGCAAGCAAGCTTGCTTCAATTGTGCAAGGGCAAGAATCAGATAATTTTGATATTGCTCCAGGAAAAGATAGTCTTTGTACTTTAGGGTTATATATGAAAGGCCAAGTCCGTCAAAAAATAAGCATACCCCCTCTTGTTGAAACATTCACTGAGAGATTTGCTAAATTCTCTGAAAATATAAATTTTGAGATAAAAAGTGATGTAAAGAATATACAATTTGCTTCTAAAGCTGCTTTATATCAAATCATCTACAGCATAATTTTTTATTTGTTTTTTATGTTGCAAAAGCAATCTCCTAGCTATAAACATAATATAAGGCTAGATATTAGTGAAAATTCCGAGGAAGAAAAAATTATATTTCAGTTTGATGGAAGAAAAATCCTCTCTGAAGACGAACTAACAAAACTCTCTCCACAGTTTTTTAGGAAAAATATCAATCCTTTCCTACTAGGTATTGCGCAGATATTTAGTGTTTTGAGAGGTGAGGGGTATTTTTGTAAAGTCTATTTTGAAAAATCTAATGTGATTAGCATCGAGAAGCAGCGAATTGCAAAAAAGGATCCAACGGATAATATAGTAAAGCTCAGGCCATAAGTACTAATAGTCTTATTTTGGACTACCTTGTTTGAATAAAAATATTAAAGATGATATCCTCAGATAGATTCTAAATTTAGGCAATATATGAGGATATTTTTTCTTATACTGGCATTTTTTATTTGCTCAACTACATTTGCAGCTGAGCATATATCAAATTTAGTAAATCCAGTAAGTTATTTTGTAAACCATATAAATCCACTAAACGATCTAAAATCAAAGCTTTTTAAATATAAAAGGGCTGGCCTTGTAGGCATGAGTGGAATAGGCAAAACTCAAATTGCTAGAACTTTTGCATATAATAATAAGGATGAATATGATTTGATATGGTTTATCGACTGTAATTTGGACATAAATACTCAGTTTGCAAAGCTTGCGAAACAGATTAATAAGATTCGTAAAACTAAGTTATCCGATAATAGAGCATTTGCAGCAGACGATGTAATGGATTATCTGACTTTACGCACTAATTGGCTTTTAGTACTTGATAATTTAAAAATAGGTGAAAATGATAAAGTGAAGCATTTATTAGAATGGGAAAGTAACGGATATACAATTTTTGTATCACAAGATAGACAGAATCTTCCTAATATTATTGAAGTTACTAAATTTGGAAAAAAAGCAGCAATCAGCTTGGCATCTGGTATACTCAAAGAGAGGGGTTATGGGGATGCAGCGCTTTTAGCTGAGGGTTTTAATGGTTATCCAGTATTGATAGTGCAGGGTAGCAAGTTATTGAATCAAATTCAGGGTTTGGATGAAGGTATATATATGAAAAAAGTTTTGCAGTCGGAAGATAAAATCAAATCAAATATTCTGCTAGCATTAAGGGAATTAAAACCCACTGCTTCAGACCTTTTATATAGAATTGCCTTAATAAATAATCAGTCTTTTTCAAAATCAGTTTTACAATCTATTACAGCATCCCCAGCTACATTAGATGAGGATATTTTTCAGCTATCCAATTTTTCCTTGATATCAAACACTAATTCTTCTAATAAAGATTCTTTGTTTGAAATGCATGATGTCACAGCGCAAAAATTATTGGAGATAAATGAAAGAAACAATAAAAAATATATAGAAGATTTGATGAATCAACTCTTGCAATCGATACCAAACAGTGTTGTCAAAGCCCATCTTTTTAGAGAAACTAAATCTATGTATGACAATATCATTGTCATTTTAAGAAATGCAGAAATGTATAAGGGGAATTTATATCACATTATGGCGCTCAAGTTACAATTGCTTACTAAATATGTGAATTCCTTAGATGTGTATCATTCTAAGCAACTAATTGATTGGTTTAATGTAAATAACAAGAATAGAAAATTTGTACTACAAGAGATGAATAATTTGCAAAAAGCTGTTTATTGTCAGTATTTAGCAATCATTGGTGGGTATTATAGAAGAATAGCAGATTATAAGTCAGCTATTATTCATTATGTGAAGGCAAAAGAATTATTCAATAATGTAAAGGGATACGACTCATTTAAAAGGAACGTTTTATTGTGCTTAGGCAAGTCTCACTTGGCCTTAGGTGAAACAATAAAAGCAGAGAATATTATTAATGGGAGTGATATATATCTTGATGAAGAGTTAGTAGACAATAAAGATAAAACATTACTATATTTTGCAAAAGCAAGATTATTTTTCATGCAAGGTAGGTATAAGGAGTCTCTTGAATCAACAAATAGGGTAATCTCACGATTTATCGAAGGTGGTATAGGAGCAGAAGATCTGTATCTCACAGGACCATATATGCTTAAAATTGAATTATTGAATATTTTAGAAAAATATGATGATTCATATGTTTTAGCGAAGAAACTATATGATATGCAAAAAGCAGCAGGTAAAAAAGAAACTCATGAAATATTTTCTAGAATTTTCACCCAAATGGCAAGGACTAAACTACATTTAGGAGAGATTGAGAAGGCAAATGGGTATATAAGAAATTCTATCAAGAATTCTCTTGCTGATAAAAGTAGAAATCCTGGGGAGAAAGAAAGCTCGAAAGATCCTGACTTAGCTAATTCCTACACAGTACAAGGTGATATTTTACTAGCTCAAGAAAGTTTGGATAAGGCCATAGATTCATATAGAGCTGCTCAAAAAATATATTTCTATCTATATCGTGATAATAGTAAAAATATAGCTCAGGTAAGTTATCTCAATCTTCAAGGAGCGAAAGCCTCGTGCAAAGCAAAAGATTTATATCATTACAAGTGCTTTGGAGATCCTCAGATTAAGGATTTTGGAAGATATCACCCAAATACTATAGGGATGCTGAATTACTGCAATAAGCATAATATGAATTTATGGAGAAAAGATGATTAATTTTTATCTGAAAATTTCTTATCAAGTATGTGATCTATATATCTAGTATCCACACTGGGTGGTTCAACTCCGATCGAGTATTCGTAGAAATCATTAATTAGTCTAAGCAATTGTTGCATTGTAAGGTTTTTATTTTTTTCTATTAGTCTATTTATAGTTGCTGATGCCGTATCGGCAAAAGCTTGCATCTGGTTAAACGATAGTTCCTCATCCTCTTGAATACCATAATCATCTATAATTAATGCTTCCACACTCACATTGAGTCCCATAGCAAGCAGCCTTAAAGTGGAGAGGCTAGGGTTAGTATGCTTTCCTGTAGTAATACTATATATAGTATTTTTATTAAGCCCTGTATCCCTTTCGATAGATGTAGGGGTTTTGTTTTGTTGTCTCATTAAATGATTCACTACATTGCTAAGATTTTCTTCTTCTCTTACAGCGACCATAATCTACATTCTATTTAATATTCATTTATAAAAGATAACCATAGATTGTCTTTGTGTCAATATTAAAACATATTTTAATAAAAAAATACAGTTACTATAATACTAAAATATCAAGATATTCTTGACAAAATAAAAACAATTCTATTATACTAAATAAGAATATGTCCTAATGGGAAGATTAAGGTATAAATTCTAAAAGAAAAAAATAAAATTATACAAAATATCATTTCATTACGGTATGTAAAAAATAAATTAAGGCATTAAATCATATTAAACGAACATATAAGGGATGATGAATAAAAAATGAACAAACGTTGTGAACTATAAATATATACTTAAATTAAATTATAGAAAAACGAGCGGTTTCTCCATATTGCATTCACAATAACTTATGGTAATATTTTCGTCTAGAAAACAAACTGAGATGTAAACACAGAATATATGAGAACATTTTTAAGTCAAATTGTAGAAGATTTAGGAGTAGCAGCGAGCAAGATTGATGTAGCTAGTTTATGCGATGTAAAATTGCCCGCTCAAATTAGAGATGAAATTCCGACTTTAAATAAGACAGGCTATATGAAGCAGTATCTTGATGAATATAGTCAGGCTTTTGTAGACCATGCTGCCACTTCTGATGATTATGTTCTTGAAATTGGATGTGCATATGGGTTTGTAGTACAAAAAGCTTTAAAAAAAGCAGCTAAGGTTGTAGCAAGTGATTTAAGTGAAGAGCATCTCATATATTTGCTTAAAAATACTCCTAAAGAATATTTGGGTAATTTAGTGGTTAATAGAGGATACTTTCCATTTGAGTTAGATTTACCACGAGGTTCTATGTCAGCTGTTTTAGCAAGTAGAGTTTTGCATTTTTTAGATGGAGATGACATAGAAGAGGCACTTGATAAAATATTTGGAGTCCTAAAAGAAAATGGGAAGTTTTATTTTACCGGCGTTACCCCATATCATGAATCTATAAGAGCAAGATTTCTACATACTTATGATAGTTATTTGATCAATGGAGTAAAGTGGCCTGGCCTAATAGATGATCCAGAAATTATTGACCCGATGCACAATGATTATATGGATCAAACACTACATGTTTTTGATAAAAAAAGATTAGTAGATCTATTACCAGAACATGGATTTGAAATCGAAAAGATAGGCTATTTCCAATATCCTGGTGATACTGCTAGTGGCCCTAATGGGCATATAGGCTTGATCGCCAGAAAAGATAAATAAAAATTTAGTGGGTTATAAAATGAATGATATAAAAATGAAGAGAAGATAAAAAGATAGGGATGTAGAATCCAACGGATAAAAAGTTTGAAGACCACAATATCCGTTGGATCACCCTAAAAATAACATGTGAGTTAATTTATGAGGTACCAATGAACATATACTATAGTGCCATTCTTGGCAAGAATCTAATTAGCAAAAATTTACTTTTTCTAAGTGTATTTAGGCTAAACCAGTCAGTTTTAGAAATATATAGAGAGACTTTAGCTACTTTAAAGAGAAAGTCCAGGCAACTTTTTACACAAAATATAAAAAATCATTTTTATTCAGATGTTAAATCAAGATTGGGTAAAGTTGATACCTTATTTCTAGGCATGGTGTGCTTAGAAGGGGCTAAGGGTGATAAAAGATCAAAATAATAAAAAGAGCAGCAAACAAACAAATTGGAGAAAGTTTATGCAAAGGATTTTAAGGATAGATGATCTAAAGGCTCTAAGGAGCATAGATAAACAGGATAAGAAAAGACAAACCACCATGAATATAGGGATGGGGTTTTTGTGTTTCTTAATAATATTCCTGGTGTGGGAATATCTAAATTATGATTTTTAACGTCAAATAAGGAGAAATAAATGACTAAAACTAATATAGAACATAATAGTAAATTTTTAGCAATATCTAGTAAAAGTTATATAAAAACTTGCTTACTTGCTACTACTTGCAGCTTGGCAGTCATAGATCCAGTTTATGCTGATTGGTTTGCAGTTGATAAAGTGAAAGAAAATATGATTACCCCCGTTTATAAATTAGTAGACGAAAATTTAGGCATTGTAGCATTTGTAATGGGTGGTTTTGGGACTTATTTTACGCGTGGTCGTGACATGTATGAAAAATCCATAGCGTTTGGGCTAGGTTCTCTTGGTACTGCTGGTGCAGTAAAACTTGCTAAGACTGTCTTGCATTTTGGGGCAGCATAATGCAAGCAAGAATTTGGGCTCCCTTAAAGAATATTGTTAAAATATATGGCATGACAGAGCTTGGAGTAATTTCAGGTTTAGTTGGTTGTGTCATTACTATGATATTTATGGGAGTTACCTGGTCTGTTGGTGGGGCGATTCCTGGATATTTCATCGGGGATTATTTAGCTAAATCACTTCATGATGGGTCAGCCCAACGAATGATTAGATGGTATTTTGGAAGTGGGAGAAGGGGTAAATGCACTCCTGATAGCTCAGTTAAGATGTTTTTTTAAAGGTAAGATATGGTAGAAGAATATCAAAAGAATAATGAGAATGAGGCAAATAAAAGGCAAAGGAATTTCTTTGCTGGAATGCTAGCTTTATCAGTTTTTTCTACTTTTGTGCTGTCTGTAAAGCTTATCTCTGCTACAGAGAAGGTAATTATGGTTCCTGGTATTACAAGAGAGATGATAATAGATGGTGATAAGGTTTCTAAAAGCTATTTAGAAGAAACCTCTCTTTTGTTTATATCAGCTTTACTTGACCTTAGCCCTTCTACAATAAATTTTAAAAGGGATATTGTTCTTAAAAATGCATCTAAAAGAAGCCCAGATGCCCTTAAATCTCTACAAGCATATTTTGCAGAAAGTACTATTGAGCATAAGAAATTTGGCCTTTCAACTTTTTTTGCACCTAAGAAGTTGATTGTAGATACAAAGAAGCTTCAAGTTATTGCTGAAGGTCTTTTAACAAGTACATTTGGTAATAAAGGGTTTGATGAAAGTGAAGTTAAATATCGTTTGAGCTTTGATTATGTGGGCGGGCATTTACAGATCAAAGAATTTGTAAAGTTAGGAAAAGATTTCAAGAAGGAAATAAGAGATGATAAATAAAATCAAATTAATGAGAACTAGACTGATATATTCTATCTGCTTGATCGGTGGGCTGTTTAACGGCGCTATTGCATATGGACTAAATATAGAAGCAAATCCTGATTCAGCTATAGAGGTTAGTGTTTCTAAAACTGGTTTGAATAGAATATCTAATCCCCCATATAAAATAGTCCAAGTTACTGGTGATGATAGTCAGTTTAAAATCAAACATGATGAAGATGGGCAAAACATCTATTTTATGCCCCTAACAGAAGTTGGATCAAAAATAGAAATCAGTATTAGGAATGATGCTTCTCAAACTCAAGATTTAGTCTTAAAAGTAGCTCCTATTAAAGGCCAGAGCATTAATATCAAGAGCTTTAAATCACAGTCAATTACTAAATTCGAAGAAGAAACTTCGGTTTCAAGAATGCTTAAGGCCATGAAACAAGGCAGAAAGGATAAGTTTTTTGTTCAAAATATCAAAAGGGGCAATCTTAAGAAAATGGATGGATTCAAAGTAAGACAGATTAAAAATTACAAATGGAAAAATCTAAATGGTGGAGTTTTTAAAATTACTAATGGAAGCAGAAAATCCAAAATTTTCGATTTAGAGACTTTTACGAAAAGATTTGAAAATATATTGGCCTTTTATCCTGAGAATGGGGTGATTAGCGGAAAAGAAGAGAAACTATTTTTTGTAATACAAAAATCAGAGGAAAAGTAATTATGGATGATTTAAAGACAAAAATAAGTGAATTGCCAGAAAAAATAAAAAAATATTTTGTTGGCACTAGAGAGAAAATCTCTAAAGCAGATGCATCAAAAAAGCAAAAATTGAATAAGATGCTTTTAGTAGGTGGAATGATAGTATCAATTTTTATTTTGATGATTTTTTTAAGTGATGGGGAGAAAGAAGTGACAGAGGAAGAGCTTAATAAAGTATCAGAAGATGCAGAAGAAATTGAACTTGGTACTAAGGCAATTAAAGGAGATAAAAAATGGCAAAATTTCTTAGAAGAATCAGTAGAAGAAGAAAAGACTAAGAGAGAGGAGCAAATCAACCTTTTAAAGCAAGCTGTAGAAGATGGGGCGGATTTACAGAAAAAGAGTAATGAAAAAGAATTCTCTGAAATGAAGTCTAGAATATCTTATACATTATCAGAGCTTGATCGATTAAGAATCGAAAATATGAATTTAAAAAATGATGTTGAGTCTCTAAGAAGCGAAGAAGCAAAACTGGCTCCTGCTCAATTAGGTATTACGTCTGTTGTTGGAAGATCTACAGTTAGAGCGCCAATATCTACCTTTAACCATATTCCTGCAACTACTTACATAAGTGGTAATTTACTAGGCGGGATAGCAGTTTCTACTTCTGTTAATTCAGCATCTGAGCCTATTCCTGTGATAATCAAGGTCACAGATAGGGGAAGTTTGCCGCGTGATTTTGCAATGGATATCAAGCAATGCAAAATCTTGGCGTCATGTTTTGGAGATATATCAAGTGAAAGAGCAATTATTAGAGCTGAAGAATTGATATGTGAGGATAAGGATGCAGGGCTTGCTTTGAGTACAAAAGTTGCGGGACTTATTTATGGTGATGATGGTGCGAATGGTATTAGGGGAACAGTGGTCTCTATGTCTGATAAACATATTAAAAATGCTTTTACCAGTAGTCTACTAAGTGCTTTTGCAGGCACGGCTAAGGGTGAGAGAGGATTCCAAATACAATCTAGTGGCGCATTTGCGTCTAAGAAAAGAGGAGCTAAGGATTTAGCAGGAGATGGTTTCTTTAATGGTGCAAGTAATGCCGCTGAAAAGATAGCTGATTACCATATTAAGCTAGCTGAAAATATCTCTCCTGTAATTTTGGTGCCAGGCGGCACAAAGGTTGATGTGATTTTTACTAAATCTGTCCAATTAGGGTCATTTGAGGCAATTGATAATAATAGTTTTAAAGAGGAAAAACATGGAAGCTAAAAATACAATTTTTAAAAATATTATTTCTAAATTTTTCTTAGTTACGGTTACATGTGCTGCATTAAGCGCTTGTTCAACTTATCCATCAAAATTCAAATGTGGTGATGCTAAGGGTTTGGGCTGCACAATGGTAAGAGAAATTGATACCAAAATAGATTCTGGGGAAATTGAGGTGGCATATATGGAATCTAATAAAAATAAAAAATGTAAGAACTGCGTAGAGGGAGTCATGTCAAACAATACAGGATTATTGGAAGAAAGCGGAAAGAGTAGAGCAAGACTACATAAAACGGTGGAGAAATCTAAGCTTATAGAAGATGGCTATATTAATTTTTGAGCGAAGAAAAATTTGAGCAAATAAAGAGCAAAAAAACATATGAAAGAATTATACGAAAATTTTACAAATATGATGGGTAGGATTGCTGGCTTTGATACAAGCAGTGGATTTTCTGGCGACAAAGCTCTTAAGGATTTGTTTGATAATAGCTATTTTGGTGGAGAGCCTTTGAAGAATTACCTTAATTATAGATATTTTGACAAAATATCAGGTAATTTTTTAATGACTAATGGATCAGCTGGGTTTTTGCTTGAGATATTTCCTTTAGTTGGAATTAGAGAAGAAGTTGTTAAATCACTCAATATGTTTTTTGAGAATGAGCTTCCTAAAAATGGGTATCTGCAATTTTTCCTAATGGCATCTACAGATATTGATGATTTTCTAAAATTCTGGAAAAGCGGTAATAAGCATAATCACCCTATTTTACAAAGGATGGCAAAGGAGAGAAGCGAATATTTATGGAATCAAGCTCAAAGCTTAGAAAGTGCAGGTAAGAAACTTCCTCGTACATATAAGATCTATGTTTCCTATAGTAAAATATGTAAGAATTTTTCAAGAGATGTATTAGATGAGATTAATGTCTTCAAAAAGAAGTTAACGGACCTTCTGTCTACCCTTAATCTTAGCCCTAATCTTTGTCAGACAGAGGATTTAGTAAAATTTTGTAGAGAGTTTTTGGAGTTAGATTTAGATTCAAGACAGAATTTTGAAGTTATGAATAAGCATGATAATGTAAATGATAAGTGCTTGCAAAATGGGAATTACTATCAACATAGAGAAGATGCGTTTGTTAACACTGAGAAAAAGGTAGCGCATAGGGCTTATAATTTCACCAAAACACCCTCTGTCTGGAGCTTAGCACAAAATATTGAATTACTTGGAAATGCTTTAGGAGTTCAAATACCTGCAAGATTTTGTCTTAGCATTATAGTTACTAATGATTTTAGAACTAACAAAGTGCTTACTGCAAGAGGTAGAAGAACAATAGATTCCGCGGAAAGGCCATATTCTAGGCATAATAAGGTGCTTCAAGAAGAGGCCTTGGAATGGAGAGATATAATTCATTCTTTAGAAGGAAAGGGAGAGCAGGCTTTAAGTGAGTCAATGTGCTTATTTATGTCTAGTAAGGATGAGCATATTGATAAGGCACAAAGTGATATTAAGACGATGTATAGTACATCTTCATGGAATATAAATCCACTTAGTTATTATCATTTAGAGGCGATGCTTGGTCATATGCCAATGCATGCAGCTAATTTTTGGAATGAGATGAAGAAGCATAAGTTGGTGCAAACTTCACTTTCATCAGAAGTAGTGGCAAAACTTCCGATACATGGGGAATGGTACGGAGTTCCTTTAGCTGGAATACCACTTATAGGAAGAAGGGGACAAATATTTAATTGGAATCCTTATCATAGGATTATGTCAGGTAACTATAACATAAATGTTTGTGGTCCATCTGGAGCAGGTAAATCAGTTTTGCTACAAGATTTAGCAAGATCCTTAGTTGCTCAAAACGTAAAAGTATTTATTTTAGAAATTGGTAAATCCTTTGCGTCTCTAGGGCAATTACTTGCTGGAGAGGCAATCGAATTTGGAGATGTAAAGTCTTATACAATTAATCCATTTAATGGTCTTAGAGCTGGTCTTTCAGAAAGTGAGTTAAATCAGATTGTGATTTACTCAAAAGAATTGCTTGCAATTATGTGCGGAGCTAAGGGTGATTTTGAGATTGCAACTTTGGAAGCTGCTATTAAAGAAGCAGTTTTTGAGTATGAATATAATCTTGATATTGAAAAGTTTGTATCATTTTTAAAGAAAGGCAATTCAGATGCATTAAAGAAATTTGCAACTAGTCTATATTCATATACTCTAAAAGGTGTATATGGACATTTCTTTTCTGGGAATAAATCTGCAAATTTTGATAAAGAAATAACAATTTTTGAATTTGAACATATTAAAGATCAGGAAAAGATCATCTCTATTATATTGCAGTCATTAATGATGCAAATAACCTCACAATTTTTGGTTGGAGATAGATCTAAGAAATTTACAGTGATTGTGGATGAGGCTTGGCGCCTTTTGGATCATTCTGCTGGATTCTTTGCTGCCTGCGCTAGGAATTTTAGAAGATATGGTGGAAGTTTAGTTATTTGCACACAAAATTTCAACGATCTTCAATCTAATGGTCAAACTCCTGAAAATAATAATGCAAGGAGAGCTATTTTTGAAAATAGTGCATGGAAAGTAGCTCTAAAGCCTGAGTCAATAAAAGATTTTTTAGAACATCCAGAATTTAAAGAAAAAGCGCCTCTTATTAGCTCTTTATCATTTGAGCCTGGAAAATATTCAGAGATGTTTTTATCGAGTAGCGGTACAGATGTAATAGGAAGACTAATTTTAGATCCATATAGCATAGCTGTTTATTCAACCGAAGCAGGAGATTTCAAATATTTAAAAGACCAAGAAGTGCAAAATATACCAATAGATATAGCAATAGATAATTTAGTTAAAGAGAAGCAAAGGAGAGGGGGATGAAAGCAGGAAAGAGTAAAATTATGTTTGATCAAATGAAGTTAGGAAACTCGATAATGCTTCTTTTTGGACTGATGCTGACATTTCTTTTAGGCATTATGTGCGAAAGGATAGTGCTCAGACCTGAGGTAAAAGTTAGTTATATCTCACAATCAGAGCTTTTAGAATTAGAGAAACAACGCTTGCAGGGTGAGAATACGGGTAAAAAGCAGCTTTTTTTAGGCTATCCCAAAGAGGCAATTGAGTTTATCGAGAGAAGTAAAAAGGATAAAGAAACCAGAAATAATATAGTGCTGATATCAGAAAAAAAGATTTATGGCAAGAAAGTGCATTCTATATCAAAAGAGGTACATAAAGAGATGATAGCATATCTAGGTAAAAGGTGAATTTTATGGGAAATACAAGCTACATCAACTACTCATTAATTATATTGCTACAAAGCTTAGTTTTAAGTGTTTCTAGTGCAAATGCAAAGGATTTTGGAGTGAATGGTAATACATACAAAATAGTGGAAGAGCCATTTATTCAAATGATTGAAAATAGGGCAAAAGCGGTTGATGTAGAGCAAATGAAAAAAAAGATGCAAGATGTGGCTAAGAGAAGGGTAGAAAATCCTATCCCTGTATCTGGTATTACCTCTAGTACAAAAACACATACATTTTATCATGATCCAACTTATGTTCTTGAAAGGGATGTAGTGCTTCCATGTGGTAAAATTCTTCATAGAGCTGGTGCGTCTGTAAATCCATTAGAACATATGGAACTTATGAGAAGAATAATTTTCATAGATGCTCGCAAACCTCAAGAAATGAAGTGGTTAAAAGAAAAACTTGGAGAGCTAGATGGCAAATTTGACAAGATTTCTGATTCAGCAGAAGAGGAAATGGAAAATATAGAAGTAGAAGATAAAAAGGTGATTTTGAACAAAATAATATTAGTTGGTGGTGGCCCTTTAAAGCTACAAAAGGATTTAGACATGGATATTTACTTTGATCAAAAAGGCTTTTTAACAAAGAAATGGGGAATTAAACATAGCCCAGCAATTGTAGAGCAAGAGGGTAAATTACTTAAAATTACAGAATATAAGGTAAGGCAAAATGACTTTTAAAGGGAATTCATCAAACAAAGCAAAAAAACTATAAGGAGATAATTATGAAAAACGAAACAAATACAAATAAACAAAAGGAGAAGAAAATGCAAGAAAGTGGCAATAAGCAAATAAGAGATTTTGATGCTAGATATACTGATATATTCGGACTGATATTTGATCTTCCATATAATATTGGAGTAGCGATGCTCACAATTTCAATGTGGATGGGATGTTTTGCTTTTAGCTATTCCAGCTCTGGTAATTTCAAACTATTTCCAAGCATTGTAGGTTATTTAGTCTTAGGCTCCATTGCGGGAATCATTTACGGAAAAATCTTAAACCATAAATCAGAAGATATTGATACAAGTCTAGCAAATAAATCAATCACTAAACTTGGAATTATAAGCTTAGTTTTAAGTATGTTTATGCTTGTTGGAGTGAAGGTTTTTGCATTTCAAACATTAGGTCTTTATGTGATCAGTCCTTTAGGGATGTTCAGTTTTTTTGTAATGCTTAAAGCAATTTGGAGAAGTCTGTAGTTAGAAGTACTTAAGAATATGAGTAGGAGTAGTGAGCTCCTTACAATAACAATTTGGAGATATTTTTTAGAAATTAATTTAATGGAAGGTAAATATGAGTGCAATATTAGAAAGTAAGAATATATCATCTGAAAAAATGAAGAGATTAGAAGGCCTAATTGATCAACTGGTTGTTCTCTATGGTGATGCAAATCGCAAGAGAGATCTAGATCATGAGCATAGTGTTGTTACATCTTCTTATTCAAGTGTAAGAAAAAGATTCAATAATCAAGCAGCAAGGCCAATGTTGAAGTTTGATGTAGTAAAAGAAAAACTTTCCTCTGTAATAATAGAGGGAATTTTTAGAGAATTTGCACCAAAGATCAAGAATGATGATGAGATAATTGTTAGAGGTAGGCAAATATCCAAAGGCTCCCTCAATATGAATCTCGCAAATGGTTTGTGGAAAAGA
>Ga0213840_1001150_pt1 | contig 23476 bp, 17 predicted proteins | sample SWPATP22_FD_160132 | JGI IMG/M metagenome (GOLD analysis project Ga0213840, IMG submission 160132) | Coastal seawater microbial communities from Marineland, Florida, United States - SWPA TP2 #2 | ecosystem: Environmental > Aquatic > Marine > Coastal | place: USA: Florida | collected 2016-08-14 | reverse complement strand
AGACGGCGATATCACCGAAAACGTAGACATGCTACCGGGTGACATTGTCATCATTCCAGAAGCATGGTTCTAGTTGTTGAGCAGTAAACGGAACAAAAAATAAAATGCAGGACTTACAGCATACGCTTACCCAGATACTCGATTATGTTAAGGGTGTCTGGATAAAGAAGCGTTACGTGATTATATTTTCGTGGTTACTTTGCCCAGTGGGTTTTCTCTACGTCGCTAGTTTACCTGATGTGTATTCTTCCAAAGCGCAAGTTTTCGTTGACACACGATCAGTGCTACAGCCTCTCCTTAGAGGGCTTGCTATTCAAACTAACCCTGACCAAGAAATTCAGATGATGGCAAAAACGTTACTGAGTAGAAGTAACGTAGAAAAGATTGCAAGGGAAAGCGACCTTGATATCACCACATCAACAGAAGCAGAATTTGACACACTGGTAACTGAGCTTTCTAAGGATATTAGACTACAGTCAACGGGTCGAGACAATATATACAATATCTCTTTTGAAAATGAGTCCCCATCTGTTGCACAAAGAGTAGTTCAAGAGACTCTCGATTTATTCGTAGAAGGTGCACTAGGTAACAATAGGAAAGACACCGATACCGCAGGTCGATTTTTAAATGAGCAAATATCTGAGTACGAGTCTCGATTGACGGAAGCTGAACAGCGCCTGGCTGATTTCAAAAGACGGTATAACGATATTCTTCCTCTTGCCGGTACTTACTACTCTAGTCTGCAAACGCTGAATGATGAGTTAGAAAACACACGACTTCGAATCAAACAAACACAGCAGCAAGCTGAATCACTCAAAAACCAAATCAACAGTGCTAAGCGAACCGACAGCTTTGGTGTGACTGATGCTGATGAACCTGTGCTACGCACACGTTATGACGAGCGAATCAGAAGCCTCGAGGAAGAACTGGATCAGCTAAAGTTACGATTTACTGATTTACACCCAGATGTCATTGAGACAACGGCATTACTTGAAAGCTTAGAAGCTTCAAGAAAGAAAGAGATAGAGGCTTTCATAAACTCTGCCGAAGGAGGCGACAATCAACCCCTTACAGAGCTTAACAGAGAAATTAAGCTTGAAGCGAGTAGATTAGAAAGCCAAATTGCCTCGTTGCGAGTTAAAGAAGCCGATGTTGAATCCAAGATCGCTGAATTAGAGAGCAAAGTTGATCTCATTCCTCAAATTGAAGCAGAGTCAAGTGCACTAAATCGCGATTATGGAATAACTAAGCGCAAATACGAAGAGCTGCTGTCTAGACGTGAATCTGCAGATCTATCTAGAAGAGCCGATGTTTCTGCCGAAGACCTTCAATTTAGAATTATTGAGCCACCGTTACTTCCAAAGCGCCCATCAGGTCCTAACCGCCTGATATTTTATACCGCAGTTTTGGTAATTGGTTTCGGTTTTGGTATTGGTGTAGCCTTTTTAATTAGCCAGTTAACACCAGTTCTTGTTCGCCCTAAACAGCTACTAAGCATTTCTGACTACCCTATTTGGGGAACGGTTACGCATTTAGAAATAGATAAGATTAACAAGACTAACAGAGTTCGCTTGATTGTTTTCCTACTGTCTAGCGGTGCTATTGTCGCGATATACGGTGTTTTAGTCGCCGCAGAAATTATGAATATAGATTTACTTGGAGGCTTATTGTAATGAAAAATACAATTGAAAAGGCACTCCAAAAACAAAAGCAAGCGAAGGCTGCAAGCGCCGAAGCAAAAAAACAGAACGAAGCAGAGGTACCTTCTGTTGATCACGACGCTTCAGTTAGCGAACCAGTTCAAGAACACCCATCAAAGGCTGTAACAGAACAAAAAGAGAAGCCTGCAAGCACTCTAGAAAACACTGCTACGCAGCTACCAGAGTTTACAATTGACTTTGAAAGGCTGGAAAAGAATGGCCACATTTCACTCTCTGGTGCGCGTAAGCAAATTAACGAAGAGTATCGCGAGATAAAACGAAAGCTACTTGCAAATGCTTTTGGCTCGCTTTCTAAAACACTGCAAAACCCAAACATTATAATGGTTTCTAGTAGTCGCCCATCTGAAGGTAAGACATTTACTGCAACCAACCTTGCTATGAGTATCGCCTCAGAACAGGATAAAACTGTTTTGTTAGTAGATGCGGACGTACTCAAGCCCAACGTGTTAAATACGTTAGGCCTAGAGCGCAGAAAAGGTTTGATGGAGTACCTGACCGGCGATGTTGAAGATATTTCCGACGTTCTTTACCCCACAAATATTGATAAACTGAAAATAATACCTGCTGGTAAGTCACATCATTTATCTACCGAGTTACTAGCAAGCCAAAAGATGCATGATACGGTTGACGAGTTTGCTAATCGTTATCCTGATCGAATTGTTATTTTTGACACTCCCCCGCTTATCGGTATCAACGAAAGTGCGATATTGGCTAATTTTGCTGGGCAGGCAGTAGTAGTGGTAGAGGAAGGCAAAGCAAAGATTAACGATATTAAGATGTCAGTGGAACGCCTAAACCCTGATATGGCAATTGGTTTTGTAGTGAATAAATCAGTACACAATGACACCGACGGAAGCGGATATTATGGATATTACTACTCAGAACGAAGCAACTAAGCAGCGCTTCGTTCTTAAACCGCTCAGTGCACTTGTGTCTGGTGTACTGCTGCTAAACTGCGGTCTTGCTCACGCAAAGCTTGAAATTACTGGTAGCGCGAACGCCAGCGCAGTTTTTCAAGATGTAGAATCTGAACAACAAGGCAATTTTTCGATTAACACGCTTTCTATTAAGCCCAGTATTAATGCTGCCTATCAGTCACGAACTTTTAGAGGCGTTTGGCAGGGAAAGTTAACGCACCTTGAGCGTGATAACAACGATAGAAGCAGAGAAGATACTTACGGCGAGTACAATTATTCAGCGAATTGGGCCCCGTTAGGAAATGCACTGTCGTTTCAAGCATCGGGGGCGTTGAGCTACCAAAATGCACAAGCTGGTAATTTCTTAGTTTCCGACTTTTTTACTAATGCTGATGCCCTCGCTAAAACCCGCTCCAATCGCTTTGGCGCAAGTTCATCGTTTTCTCAAGGCGATTGGTTACGAGGTAGTGGACAAGCTTCATATTCGGATGTAGCGTCAGAGCAGAATGCACTGGGCAATGGTCAAGCCCTTAACAATGATACTTATCAAGTATCCGGTACGCTGCAAAATGGTGATAGAGCCAAACGACTGTTTTGGAATTTAACGGGAAGCTTTCAAAACACGGCACAGGATCAAGATATTCAAAGCGATTTCATATCCAGAAATGCATCTGGATTTGCAGATGTCCATTTGTTCGACCGTTGGGCATTTCGAGTTACGGGTACACATGAAGGCAACCAGGTCACAGGGCGCCTTGATACGAATAGCCTAGTGCGTGAATTTAGCACCTATGGTGCAGGTATAACTTATCGACAAAATGATGCCAGATTCATTTCCATCACTATTAACACAACAGAATCTGATATCGAGAGTGATGACGGTGAGACCTTCGTTGGCCTTGATATGCGTTGGGCATTAAGTACACGAACAAGTATTAGCGCAAATTACGGAAGGCGATTCTTCGGAGAAACTGCCGGTGCCAATATAAGCTACAATTCAAAACACCTACGGACAGCCTTTTCATACTCTGAAGACGTTACGAATACATCGCGCTTACTTGCTAACCCAGAAAACTTGGGCGTATTTGTTTGCCCTGTCAACTCTGGTTCTATCGCGAGCTGTTTCCAGCCTGATAGTTTAAGCTACGTGCCTAACGCCGATGAGCAGTTCGTACAAATTACTACTCAAAACCTTGAGTTCAATGACGACATAATCGTAAGAAAAAGCAGTAACTTTCAGATTGGTTACGACTTTTCTAGAGTAACGCTTGGAATGTCGTGGCGATACTCAGAAGATGATGCGCTAGATCAGGATCGATTAACACGAACTTACTCATTTGGTACAACTCTGGCGTACAAAATCGGAAGTTATTCAGAACTAAATGCTAACGTTAACTACGCAAATATTGAGCAACGTTCAGATACATTAGATAGTGGTGAAAGTGAAAACTGGAATGCTACCTTAGGTTTTACACGTAAAATCGGTCGTAACTTATCTGCTAGCGCGAACTTTAGCTACATTGACCGCAGTGGAGATCTGATAAATGCGACAAGTGCAGGAAATGGCTTTTTTGGCTCTGACTTCACTGATAGAAAACTGTCAGTAAGCATTACCTACACCTACCAATAACAATACAACAGCTAACAAAAAAGCGCCTGAGCATTTGCTACAGGCGCTTTTTTATATCAGTAATAAATACTTAAAGCACTACTACTCTTTCTTATCATCACTTTTAAGCCGCACGTAAGTCTTAAACTTCTTCTTCATAAGCTTATCGACGTACTGGGTCATTTTCACCTTTTGGGAAATCGCGTCATCCAGTGCATCTACTAGCTCAGCTAGCATGTCTAAGTAGTACTTAGTATCGCGAATAACATTCCCTTCTGGCGTCATCACCGTTTTACTTTCTGGGCTATCAGCAAAGCCCATATGCTCGGTTACTTCTGCTCCCGTTTTATCAGGCTCAAACATCTCGGCTTTAACTTCGTCAATAACTTCATTTACGGCATCTGCAGAGATGTTATCTAGCTCTTCAAGAAACCCGTACAACATAATGCGGTCCATCAAGGTGTTTATTTTACGAGGTACACCGCGTGTAAACAGATGAATTCGCTCGTACGCTTCTTCACTAAACAGCTGCGAGCCGTTCCAACCTGCATTGCGTAAACGATATTCTATATATTCCTTGCACTCGTCGTGCGACAGCGGCGCTAAATGGCACGACGCCACAATACGCTGCCTAAACTGTTCCATGTTTGGCGCGCGCAAAATTGGCTGCAGCTCTTCTTGACCTAGTAGAAAGCTTTGAATAAGCGGCTTTCCGTTTAATTGAAAGTTACTTAGCATACGTAACTCTTCAATGGTTTCTAGCGGCAGGTTTTGCGCCTCATCTACCAAAAGAAGTGCTCGGCGCCCCGCTCTGTTTAAATCGAATAGAAATATTTCAAGGGCTTTTAGAATGTCTGCTTTCGAACGGCCTTCGGTAGGAATATCAAATTTCGCGGCCACCATTTTTACTAGTTCATCTGGCGATAGCTTTGGCGTAACAATTTGCGCTGCTGCAATATCGTCTTCAATTTCTTCTAGCAGGCTATTTGCAATGGTAGTTTTACCTGTACCTATGCCACCAGTGATAACAATAAAGCCTTCCGCTTGTGACAAACCATACTGAAGGTAAGACATGGCTCGTTTATGCCATTTACTGGCGAAGAAAAATGCGGGGTCAGGCGTTAACTGAAACGGTTTCGAGTTAAGTCCGTAATAACTTTCGTACATGAATATTACCGTTGAATGAATTCGATTTAATAGCGCGCTGCTATATTACCTAACATCGCGTAGTTATCGTAGTGCTAATTCGACACTTCTCAAATTTTAGCCTCTGGCATTTTAACAACTTAGCATTTTAACGACTTGGTATTTTTACGACTTGTCGATTTAACTGCTTGCCCTGCTATGACCGGTCAAGCTCTGGTATCATCCTTGAACTACAATTTATGAAACAAAAAACACGGTAATGAGCAGACCAGCCAACATCAGTAATACCCATCAACAAGACACAAACACGGCTTGGTATCTTTATCTTATTGAAAATAAGCTGGGGCAGCTTTACACGGGTATTACTAATAACCCTACGCGTCGCATCGCGCAGCATAGGGGCGAATTAAAAGGCGGTGCTAAAGCCTTAAAAGGTAAAACACCGCTATGTTTTCGCGCTGTTTTTGAAGTGCAAGACAAGTCACACGCGGCAAAGCTAGAATATGAAGTGAAACAAATGAGCCGTCAGAAGAAAGACAGTATAATTGCGCAGCGCAAGCTACATGATTCACACTGTGTTATGGAGTCAAAAGGGTTTGAGTAGCCCTGTGTGTTACAAGAACTATTCATATTCACATAAACAGAAAAAAGAATAGCTAGTCACCCTACTATCAAGCCAGTTGCTAACCCAACTCGCCACCTAGCAGTTCAGCCAACTTTTCACCACAATTGTCAACTCAATTAGCCATCTACTACCCACCCAAAACGGCGTTGATAATCATGGCGTTCCCTATGCTCAAAGTAAATCCGACTGCCGCCACGCCAACGTTATGCTGTTGATCCACTTCCTGCCTAAAGTGCATGCCAAATAAGATTATTTTCTTGCTCACCAGTACCAGCAAGTGAAGCGCTATAGTTAAACATACGCTTACAAACAGCCACCCCGTTACATTACTCACATAACCCGATGGTGAGTAAACCAATAGATTGTTTGCAGCCGATACAATCATGGCTGTACCTAACAAGTTACCAGAATGCTCAATGGCTAACGCCAATTGCCCTTTTTCAAGCGCGCCTTGGAAAGAGTCATTTTGGTTGTCTTTAGCATATCTATACTCAAAAATACGCGTCATTACTAACAGCATAGTAAGAACCACTGAGAACCCTGTTACTATAGCAATAAGGGCATTCATGTCGCTTCCATCCACCCACAACATGATATTGCGAAGTACAATAGCGCTTGCTACCAAACTTGCTGCATCAACCAGTGCAACGCTTACACTGCGCTCTGCAATCATTTCATGGGTATCCACTTCATTCAGTACCAGTTTGTCGTGCGCAAACCGTCCTAGCTTTACCAATAAAATACCTACGGCACCAAAAACAATCATTCCTAAAGCAGCGTCTTGATACCCCTGCCCTACGTGCCTTCCTACTACAGAGCTCAATACAATACACAGCGACAGCATGCCGCCAGCAATGCTAATACCAAAAGCAAAGTTATCTTTCACACCAAGCTCTTCGGTAACAGAGTGCTTTCGAAATGCACCAGTAAGCCACTTCATTATCATCAACAGTACCAGCGCAATGGCCACATCCATGGCAAGGTAAATTGCTAATTCTTGCGTAAGAGGTACTAGTTTTACTAAGGCTTCCACGTTATCGTTGCTCCAAAGACGAGCATTTGCTTTTAGTTTGAAGCGCAGTCGTCAATACTTTGATTAGTTAAAGAAATATATCCAATATTATGTGCCAGTATTATGCCAACAGAAAACGAAAATAGCATGACAAACCTTGAACACGCCCAAAATGCTTGGCATCAAGTATTGGCATCACCGCATTTAAACGACAAAGCTAAACAACAAATTGAAATACATAAAGACGAATTGCTTTTAGCATTCTCACGCTCTTTATTTATTGCTAATACGCTTACTAATAACCCCAAAGCTATTTCACGCATTATCGGTACGCCGCCAAAAAACCAAGAGATCTCTTTCTATGAAGTTGCTTTGACAGAGCAGCTACAGCACATTAGCTCGGAAGATGAATTATCACGGGTACTAAGGCAGTTCAGAAACCAAGAAATGGCGTGCATAGCGTTTAGTGACGTACTGAACAAACAAACTATCACCCAGTCGCTAAAGCAGGTATCGGCGTTAGCTGATGTATTGATTACAAAAGCATACCACTGGCTATACGATTTCTTAGCTACGCGATACGGGAAACCGCATGATGAGTACGGTGATATGCACATGTACATCTTGGGCATGGGTAAACTGGGCGGTAAAGAGCTTAACTTCTCTTCAGATATAGACCTTATATTTTGCTACCCAGAGAAAGGCGAAACCAGTGGTGGACGGAAATCCATAGAGCACCAGCAATTCTTTATTAAGGTTGCGCAGAAGCTTATTCAGGCTCTGAATAAAGTCACTAACGATGGCCAGGTGTACCGCGTTGATATGCGCCTTCGCCCGTTTGGTGATTCTGGTCCTCTGGTAATGCACTTTGCTGCGCTTGAAGACTACTACCAAGATCAAGGACGTCACTGGGAACGCTTTGCTATGGTTAAAGCGCGCATAATAAATACAGATAATCCACACTGCAAAGATGAAAAGTCGGTCGCCTGGTTAAGCAGTATTCTCCATCCTTTTACTTACCGTCGATATTTAGATTTCACTACGCTAGATGCATTGCGAAATATGAAAAAGCTCATTGCCACAGAAATAAGACGGCGAAGATTAAGTAACAATATTAAATTAGGTGCGGGCGGCATTCGGGAAGTTGAATTTTTTGCCCAAAGTTTTCAGCTTATTCACGGCGGACGCGAGCCCATGCTTCAAAGTAAGTCATTACTTACTACCCTAGAAGCACTCAGTGAACTTGATATTGTAGAACAAGAAACCACGGATGCGCTTACTGAAGACTATCTATTTTTGCGAAAAATAGAGCACACGCTTCAGCAAAACAACGACGAACAAACACAAACACTTCCCAATGAAGCATGGCGTAAACACGCGCTAGCACAAGTGATGGGCTATGAGAGTTATGATGAGTTTGATGCCGCATTAGTGAGTGCTATGGCACGAATACACACACACTTTAATGATTTGGTTGAAGAACAAAGTGAAACTCACTCACAAGAAGATACTTTGTTCACTGCTTGCCAAGATGCGTGGCAACTGTCGTTAAACCAAGAAGAGTTTGGCGACGCATTTAGCGACCATTTATCAGTAGATGAAATAGAAGGTATTTACCCTCAAGTATTGTCATTCAAAGAAAAGCAGCGTAATTACCGCATAGGTCAAAAAGGTGAAGATACGCTAAATAAACTTCTGCCCGAAATTTTGTATGTGTTAGTGCAGCAGCACCCTAACCATGCTGTTAATGTGCTGTCGCGCTTGTTAGGAGTAATTGAAGCCATTACAGGGCGCACCACTTATCTGGATTTGCTGTTAGAAAACCCCGATGTATTAAAGCAGTTAGTGCGTTTGTGTGAGCGAAGCGATTGGATAGCACAAGAAATTAAGCGCTTCCCTTTGTTGTTGGACGAGCTGTTAACACCACTGTATTTGGGACAACAAAACACAGATATTGTTACAAGTAAAAAGGAATACGAACAAGAGCTTCGTGAAAATATGCTTCGCATTGAGCAAGATGACGTTGAAATGCTTATGGATGCATGGAGACAGTTTAAGCTATGCCAACAGCTTCGTATTGCAGCAAGTGATATTAGTGATTCGCTTCCGATAAACAATGTAAGCGATAAATTAACGGTACTTGCTGAGGTAATTCTGGAAAATGTTGTGAACGCTGCCTGGATGCAAATTAGCGAGCGATTTGGTGTTCCCGAACACCTTGAAGGGCAAAACAAGGGGTTTGCCGTTATTGGCTATGGCAAACTTGGCGGCTATGAATTGGGCTATGGTTCAGACCTCGATTTAGTTTTTTTACACAATGCTCCAAGAACAAGTAATACGAACGGTAAAAAAGCAATAGAGGCCCAACAGTTTTATATAAAACTAGCGCAGCGCATTATGCATCTGCTCAACACTAAAACCTTGTTTGGACAGCTTTTTGAAACCGATCTACGGCTTCGCCCATCTGGAAACGCCGGCTTACTTTGCTGTCATATAGACGGTTTTGAAAAATATCAGCATGAAGAAGCGTGGACGTGGGAACATCAAGCGCTAGTGCGGGCACGTGGAATTTGTGGTGACGCCGAATTATTAACACAGTTCTGTGAAGTGAGGGAACGCGTATTATGCCAACCCCGCGACATAGACGCCCTTGCTAATGATGTACGCAGTATGCGCGTAAAAATGCGCGAGCACCTGCTTTCAAACACTAACGATAAAGTAGATTTAAAACAATGTGTGGGCGGCATTACAGACATCGAGTTTATGGCGCAATTTTGGGTACTTGCCCATGCGAGCCAACACAAAACACTTACGGTATACCCTGATAACCTTCGGATATTCGAAGCAGCAGCGCAAAGCCATTTACTCAGCGAAGAAACGGCGTCTACATTGCAACACGCGTATCTAGCGCTCCGCGAGCAGTACCACCACCTCACGCTGGCCGATACCAAATATGCAGATGAAAGCGATGAACTCGACGCTATCCGTGAAACAGTGACAAAGCAATGGGCTACTTTATTTAAAGAAGAAGTGGGTTAACCCCTAACTACTTCGCATTCGTTATCAAGAAACTCTGAGCGCTGCGCTGTTACCACCAGTGAACGTTGGCCTGCACATAGGTAGGCCATCACTTCACCTTCAAAGCTACTGTTGATTGAACTAGCAATACTGGCAAGTGACCCTGCGACGGTATTGTCTAACTGAAACTGGTGCTTTATGACGAAATCTTGCGGCAAGTTCCAAATTAGCTGCATGCCTTCGGCTTGGGCGTATTGCGATATAGCCTCGCGTAGGGTGTTACCTTCTTTAAAAGTTCTGTATTTGTGCTCGCCAGTCCAATTCTTTTCAACTGGCCTAGTTTGGCTAGACATCTGTGCAAGCTTGCCATCTAGGTCTGGGTCGACTCCCGCAATATCGAGCACGAAGTCACTTGATTCTTCCTTTTCAGGATTGGTCGCAGACATACGAATATCGCGATAAAACTCACTTAAACCACGACTTACCGATTTTTTTTCGGGCTCTGAGTCAGGTACAGGATTGTCGTCATTAAGCGAAAGCACATAAATAAGCACCGCAGCTGCAACAATTAGCGCCACGGCCAAAGCGACTTGCTTTGCCCAAAACGATGAGCTCGAATACGTTGTTTGTCCCATTTCCTTTGTATACCTACTTGCAACTTTTTACCAAAACCTATGCGTGATGCGCTCTCACATTTAAGCACCCTTTTATTGTAGTGCACTGCTTGAGGTAAAACCTATTAAACTATTTATCGATATTTTTTGTTTGACTGAGCGCTGTTCAACCGAGCTGTGTTTACGAATAAAGTGAAGATGGGTTATCAGCCGGTCTAGTTTTAAACCGCTTGTGCATCCAAAGGTAGCTTTCCGGCTGCTCTTTAATCGCTGTATCAATATGCTGGTTTAATAGCGTTAATGCTTCTGTGTCTTCCATCTCACCTAAACCATCAAGGGCAGGAAAGACTTTTATCTTATAGCCACGTTTGGTGTACTGCGATGAAATTAGCATGGGTTCGCAGTCACTGCGCCTTATAAACATCAATGTTGCTGTGGTGGTTGCCGTGTCTTTCACGCCGCCAAAAGGCACGAAAATACTCTGCTTGGGGCCGTAGTCTTGATCGGGTAAATACAAACACAGCTCTTTCTCTTCAAGGGCCTGCAGCAACGCTTTTGCATTGCGCTTATCAATCATATATTTATTAGAACGATTACGGCCATGATACTGAAGATAATCGACTAGCGGGTTGTTGTGCTTGCGATAAAAAGCAATGCTTGGATGGTAAAAACCAATGCCCCGACAAGCGAACTCTAAGTTCATATTGTGCAACGCCATACCAAACACGCCTTTGCCTTTTGCAAACGCAGCTTCTATATGCTCTGTTCCTTCAATCTCAAAAGCGCGTTGAATACGCCAGTTTGGCCACCACCACCCCATTGCGGTTTCAAACAATGCCATACCCGTTCTGCGAATATTTTCTTTGTAAAGCGCTTCAACTTGCGCCTCACTTAATTCAGGGTTCCATAGCGTGATATTTCGTTTGGCAACTTTGGCTCTTTTGGGCACTATTTTAGCGATTAGTTTACCTGTGCCTGCACCAATAGCACGGATTACTGGCAATGGCAGCCAAGTAATAAGGTAAAGAATAATTACACCAAGCCATACGGGCCAAAACTTCGGCCCTAGAAAAGCTAGTTTGAATGTGGGAGCTTTTATTGCCGCTGCCAATGTAGCGTTCCTTTTAAATTAACACTTCAAATTAATATGGCGGCATTGTATCAGAAGGTACTTTGATCGGCTATTGAGACAGGTGCTTACGCGGGCGCACGCCACCCGTAAAACTTATAGTGATTAGTATTCTTTTTCGATTTTCTTCAGCTTTTTCTCAAAGCCTTCAAGATGACTGTTCGACTCGTAATCGAAATGGTATTGATTGTGAAATCCGAAACGCAGCTTCACATGTACATCTTCAATAAACAAGGTATAGCCATCGTGGTCAGTATATGCGGTGATCCCAAGCAGTTTATATTGCTCGTTTTCTTTTTCGCCGTGTTGACGAATTTTATCAAACACTCGAAGTAAAAATTTACTATCAAGTTCGTTTTTCATAGGGGCACCTTTTGTAATCCATGTGTTGTTTTTACTTTGCACAATACAATTTGGATTTGCGCCCCCACTTTGAATTAATTGAAATTGTATCTAAACCCAATATTTAGCATGTGGGTAGAGAAACTGTCTTCGCCAGACAAATGTACATATTCCACGCGAACCATAGACTTTAGCGAAACAAAGTAGTCGAACCCTAATCCAACTAAACCTGCAGCAATACCGTTATCGCTTGCACAGCGTTGCGCAACGCCAGAATCGTCACAGGCAAAATCGGTTGCAATATCTACTCTCGCCACACCCACTTTATAAAAAAGTTCGCCAGTTCCTCCCGACGCCTTGCCTAACATAGCTAAGTAAAGCGCCTCACCTTCGGCGTTCACTGTATCGTCGGAATAATCGAAAAGGTTTAAATACCCAAGCTCTGCATACCACTGCTGATGAACTTGTTTACCAAATGCAGCTCCAAAGGCCAACTCACTATCACTTGCTTGCGCAAAATCAAAATCGTTATAGCCGGCCGTCACCACTCCATAGTTTTTAGGTGCAGCGTTAGCCTGTGAAAGCCCAACCACTAGCGCACCTAACATCCAAAACAACTGCTTCATTTAAACTTCAACCTTAAAAAAAGTACTCCAAAGACAACTGAATATGATCGTCTCTTCGAAGGAAAAAGAACGTGTCCTCTACATCGTCCGATGAAAAGAAATAGCCGTCTAATTTCCAACGCCAGTTCGAAGACAGGCGACTACTAGCTTCAATAAAAGCAGAGTAAGTTGCGCTTTCGTCTAAGTCCTGCACATATCCAAACAACATTTCAGTGCCTGCAATATCATTAACGATAACGCGCAACCCCATCATAAGGTCGTTCTGCCCTACAGCAAAGAAGTTGTCATCACGCTCATCGTATTGATATTCAAGTAAATACCCTAATCCATACTGCGAGTCAAATACGCCTTGCTGGGTATACTCAAAACCGGTTACTAACGCTGCAAAATCTTCACTTTGCCCTGTTCTATAAATACTCTCTAATTTAAAAAGCCACGCACCACTTACCTTTAGTAAATCGACACCGGCTTGATTAACTTGTGCGTAGAAAGGATTAATTGCAACGTTACCATTCTCATCGATGCCGGCAACAAGCTCTGGTTCCCTGGTTGTTCCAGTAAAGTAAGACAGCCCTACTTCCCAGTCATCAATAGAAGATTGCCAACGCACTGCTAAATCTATATTGCGCTGCTCATTTGATGACTCATATATCGCATCACCAATAGCAATAGGTGGTCTTAAACGACCTTCAGTGCTTTGAAATGTTCTTTCACGAAAATACGGTAAAACAAAAACTGAAAACGTGCCCATGTCAGAATAATAAGACGCGTTCACCATTGGTTGCCCAAGTTTTGCTTCGCCATCCACCGACTCAACGGCATCGGTTTGGTTAATAATATCTACAAGGTGGATAGACTCTGTTTGGCCCCAAAAAACTTTGCCTATGCCAACTTTGGTTTCCCAACTATCGGCATAATGCGCCCATTGGAGTTCTCGAATATCGCCATGAGTACGTTCGTCATCGTGTTCATCTACTCGATAAAAAGGCTTAAACAGCAGAGAATCGTTACCGTCATTAAATTCGGTGTACACTTCTGGAGAGACAAAGAAAGACCCATAGGTACGTTCTTGTTCTGGGTATAGCGTGTCTTGAAGGTAGTAGCGCATTTCTACCCCCGAAGAGCCTGTTATTTCTATAGCAACGCTGGAAAACGCGATTGTGCCAAGCGACACAAAGGATGCGATTTTTTTTATCATCTCACTCTCTTAAGGCTGTTCTTATCAAAATCGTCGTCGCTTAAATCTGTATCAAACGTCATTTCTTCTGTAACCAACGTTGTACTTTTGCGAGTTTGTACGTTTCTCATTAGGTTTTTCATAGGGCGCCAATACTTGTCTTTAAACAATTTGTAGTCGCTTAACAGAAGTATTTTCAACAAGGCGCCTTTTTGGTCGTAAAACTCTACTTTTTGAACGCGATAGTGCGACTGGTCCACCCATACTTTCATAAAAGAGTAACCTGAAAAATCGTACTCCGGCGTTTGCTTCAAAACAAAGCTCATTTCATCGTTAACCGTTTCTTCACCCAAGTATTCGTAAGAAAACTTTTCGACTTCAAAAGACGTCATATCTTCAAACGCAAATTCACTTCCTACAAACGGTCCACTTTTGTTTTTAGACGCGATACGCTTCACGCGTTTCAATGCAGGTAGATAAATCCATTGCTCATCTGCCTCTAATGCGTGTGAAAAGCTCAAAAAGGCAGTGCCTTTAACATCTCTTGGTGAATCAAATACCGTTAGCGCTTTGTCACCATCACCCTGTACCTCAAGCGATTTAACGCGAAGAGCCCTTGTTGCTTTCTGGCCCTGCGCATTTTTTAGCTCCATCGTTACGGTGGCTTCTGTTGTCCCCCACCCCAAGTCTCTCGCTTTTCTTTCTTTTGCTACTTCAATGGCTTTCGGGTCGCCCACCACTTCTGCGCTAACCAAACTGCCTATCAATAATTGCCCTGCAAGTAACACGGCAGATAAAGTCATTACTTTCATTTTAAGACTCCTTTGGGATTGTCTTATTGCTGCCAACCCACGCTAACAGCGCTGGAAGGAATATAAAATCGATAATAAGTGCTGCCACAATAATGATAATAGTCAACATGCCCATATGTGCGTTAAGCACAAAACTCGATGATGCTAAAACAGCAAAACCAAGCGCCAACACAACGGTTGTTGTGGTCAAGGCCATGCCTACCGTATCAAAAGCGTAAATAATGCTTTCCCTAGTCGACTTGTTATTAGCTTGTGCAGCCTGGTACTTCGTTAAAAAGTGTACAGTGTCATCTACAATAATGCCCATTGTCATGCTTATAACCACCGACAATGCCATATTGATCTCACCAGAAATCATGCCCCATACACCGAAACCTACGGCAGCCGGCAACAAGTTTGTCACCAAACTTATCGCACCAAGCTTTATCGACCTAAGTGCAAATAATATAAGGAAAGAAATAAGAACAAGGGCAACTATGCTTCCCCACACCATACTTTTCATATTTCTTTCGCCAATGTGCGCGAACATTAATGGAGGGCTAGCCGCCTCTATACGATACCCAGTATCACGCCCGTTAAAATAAGCTTTTGACTCTCTCTCAAGTGCAGTAATGTCGTTACTGCCTAAGTTTTCGATAAGTGCGATGATACGTAGTGCAGACTTATCAATATCCATTTGGTTGCCTAAGTCTAGACCAAAAGGTAGCGACATTTCGTAAAGCAAAACATATTGAGAGGCAAGGTCGCCGTCTTGAGGAATTTTGGCGAACGCCTCGTCATCAAAATTCATATTCTTGTTAAGCCGCTTTAGTGTGTCGGTGAACGTAAGCACATGATTCACCTCTTCTCGCGCTCTTAACCACTCAGCGAATGAATCAATTTCGTTTAAAAAGTTAGGGGCAGTTATTCCATAAGGCTCGTCGGTGTAAATAACAAAGTCTATTGTCGACATACCGCCAAGCTTTTGTTCGTTGATATCGACAGCCTGTCTAAAAGTACTACGTTCATCAAAGTATTTAACCGCTACGTCGTTTAGCACATTGGTAGAGGCGAATGCACTTATTGCTGCAATAACGAAAACAGAGATTAGAAGTAATTGTTTGTGCTTCATGTAAACGAATTGCGCCCACTGATTGAAAATAACGTATTGCGTGGCATTTTTCGTTGATAGCGGTCTTAACATAAGTAGCGATGGCAAAATAGTGAGGGAAAACACGCACGCCAGCATGACGCCCAACGCGGTCATGTTACCTAGGTGCGATAACACAGGAACCGCAGAAAAGTTAAGCATCAAAAAACCAATAGCAGTGGTGACACTAGTAATAAAAATGGGTTTTCTGTTCGCTTTTACGCTGTTTTCAATGGCCTGTTGATTGGTGTTACCCTTCGAAAGGAAATACCTCACCCCCACAATAATATGGATACAGTCAGCAACCGCTAGCGTTGTAATCATGGTGGGAGCATTAACCGTTGCCGTGCTTAGATAAACACCTAACCAGCCTGTTATGCCTATGGTGATTGCCACAGAAACCATTACCACAACCATGGTAAATACCGCTGCCCATAGCGAACGCACTATGAAAGCAATAGCAACAAAAATTAACCCAAACATAGCAGGGATTAATGTTTGCGCGTCTTCTTGTGCCGCCACCGCGAAAGCATCATTCATTATTACCATACCGTTAAGGTATATTTTGTGCTGCGGATACGCTTGTTCCATCTCGCGTTTTATTTCTTTCGCTGCAGTGGCAATTTGAATGACTTCCTGAGTTTGGTCACCGTCTGGAAGCTGAATTGTAGTATCGATAACCGTAACATCTTCGCCGCGAGACAACAGTCTGCCGTACACTTCTGGCGTATTTATCAATGCTTGCTGAATGAACGGTATGTTATCCGAGGTGGCTGACTCTTCTGTTATCAGGTCTTCAACAACTAAATCGCCATCTTCATCATAGGTGTGTTGGTAATTCGAAATTGACTCAACGCGAGTCGATAGTGGAAGCTGCCACGCCTTTTCCGTTAACTCAACCACCAGCTGTAATGTTGAAGGCTTCATTACATTGGCGTCATCTGGCACCACCATAAAAGACACGTTTTCACTTTTATTAAAGATGTTTTGCATCTCTTCAAATGCCATGCGCTGTGGGTTATCAGGCTCAAAAAACACCTTATAGTCGCCCCTAAAATAGAGGTTTTGCGCGCCAATCATCGCAATACAGGTAAGCAATAGCACTAAAAAAAGAGATAAAAGTGGAAACTTTATACTAAATGGTGGGGCACTAGGGCTGTGACTCATCACACTATCCTTCGTTAGTCATTACTGAAATTCTACATGCAAATCAGCAATTAACATAACTCACACAGAAATTTAATCATCATAAAACCCAATACAACCGTATGAATTGGTGTATTGGGGTTCAAAATTACCCTGCTAAATCGCTGTTTTAACGAAACATTAACCGTTGTTAACGTAATTTTGAGCGAATTTTTTTGATCTTTTGTGAATATGTTGTAGTATTAATCATCACAACTGGTCAGATGAGCGGATGAGTTATTATGAGTTTAAGAACTAGCTTAAAGAAAGTATTACCCCCAATTTCAATCACAGAACAAGAAGCCCTAGATGCGGGTGACGTATGGATTGAATCTTCGATTTATCAGGGTAAGCCTGACATGCAGGCGCTACGCGATATCCCTCAGGCGAAGCTGAGCGCAGAAGAACAAGCATTTATGGACGGCCCAGTAGCTGAGCTACTGAACATGGTTGACGATTTTGAATTAGGAAATGGTAAACACATTCCTCAGGAAATTCTTGATTTCCTTGGTAAGAACCGTTTCTTCTCTATGATCATTCCAAAGAAATTTGGTGGTCTAGAGTTTAGCCCTTATGCAAACTCAACTATCGTTGCAACTATTGCAGCGAAAAGTGGCGCGATTGCGGTAACCGTAATGGTTCCTAACTCGTTAGGCCCGGGCGAGCTATTAATGCACTACGGTACTACCGACCAACAAGACTATTGGCTACCACGTCTTGCAGACGGTCGTGACATTCCATGTTTCGCACTTACTAGCCCAGAAGCGGGTTCAGACGCAGGCGCTATTCCAGATGCAGCGATTGTAACTAAAGGCGAATTCAACGGCGAAGAAGTTCTTGGTCTACGCGTAAGCTGGGACAAGCGTTACATTACACTTGCTCCAATCGCTACGGTACTTGGTCTTGCATTTAAAGTGTTCGATCCAGACCAACTACTTGGTGACAAGCTAGAGCTGGGTATCACTTGTGCCCTTCTACCTAAGTCACACCCTGGTGTTGAATTAGGTAATCGTCACGATCCAATGGGCGTGCGTTTCTACAACGGTACTACTCGTGGTCAGGACGTGTTTATCCCAATGGACTTCATCATTGGCGGTCAGAAGAACATCGGTCGTGGTTGGCAGATGCTTGTAAGCTGTCTAGGTGCAGGTCGTGGTATCTCACTACCAGCTATGGGCGTTGCTACAGCACAATCAGCATTTAAAGGCACTGTTGAATATTCATTCGTACGTGAGCAGTTTGGTCTTCCAATTGGCCGCTTCGAAGGTATTCAAGAAAACATTGCTGATATCGCTGGTAAAACGTTCCTGCTAGAAGCGATGCGTGTGCTAACGACAGAAGGCTTAGGTCTTGGTGTTAAGCCGTCTGTAGTTACGGCAATTGCTAAATACCACATGACTGAGCTTGGTCGCGATGTAATGAACTCTGCTATGGATATCCAAGCGGGTAAAGCAATTCAGCGCGGTCCACAAAACACGTTGGCTGGCGGCTATGCGGCACTACCTATTGCGATTACTGTAGAAGGTGCAAACATCCTAACGCGTAACCTTATGATCTTCGGTCAAGGTGCAATGCGTTGTCACCCATACCTAAAAGACATGGTTGACCTAATTCACAGCAACGAAAGTTCTGCGGACAAAGAATTCAACAAAGTACTACGCAAAACTGTAGGTTTCAGCGTGAAGAATGCATTCCGTAGCTTCGGAAAGTCATACCTTCCATTCCTACGTGGTAGCGAGTCTGCACTTCCAGAGGTACGTAAGTACGAGAAGCGTGTAAACAGCATCTCTGCAAAACTAGCACCTCTTGCTGACTTGTCACTAGCTGTACTTGGTGGTGACTTGAAGAAAGCTGAGCTTCTATCTGCACGTTTAGGTGACGTAATGAGCTACCTATACGGCGCAATGGCTGCAATTCGTTTCTACGAGCAGCGCATTGAAGACAGAAAGCTTGCACTACCGTACTTCGAATACGCAATGCAGTGGTCTTTACAACAAGCTGATCAGGCAATTGTTAACTTTATCAACAATTTCCCGAATACAGCTACGCGCGGCCTAATGCGTGTGCTAACCAACACTTACACTAACAGTGTTGCTGGCATTAGCGATGACTTAGTGCGTGAGTTGTCTCTTGCATCAATGCAGGACAACAGCGTTAAGGCGCAGCTTACTCACCTTGTTAAGGTAAGCCCAGGTGACGGTAACGACATCAACGAGCAAGCGTTTAAAGCGAAACACGCTGTTGCGCACCTACTAGGCAAAGTGCAAAAAGCACTTCGCAAAGAGCCTGTAGTTCCATTCATATCTTTCGAGCACGCTCTTAATAAGCTGCAAGAAAAAGGCGTGGTTACTGCTGATGAAGCTGCACAGCTGCACGACTACAACGAGAAGCGTAAGCTTGCGGTACGTGTAGACGAGTACACGTTCGACTTAGAACTTGTTCCTGCTTCACAAACGCTTAAAGCGGTTGACGGTGGTCAAAGCGCGGCATAACCGCGAAACACTATCCAAAAGCCCCAGCAAATGCTGGGGCTTTTTTGTTTGTAATGAAGTTGCTGCACTCGACACTTTCATTTCAGCTGGCTGTGTACCAATTAATATCAACAAGTACAAAATATATACACTTTCTTATAAAACGTCTGCTATGCTTAAAAACCAGCTACACTTAAATCCTTAATAAACAAGCTTAAATATGCTTTATATCACTGAACAGAGACGATAAGAAAAAGGTTAGTTAAACACTTGAAACTCGATGATCACGCAGTCTCTGCGGAAGATGTAAAACGTGACACAGTAGGAATGTTAGTAGGCAACAGTTTTGTGGGCCTCATTATGACATTGCTTGCATTCAGTGGCCTAGTGTTCTTCTTTGATAACCAGTTCGAACAAGTCAACACGCTCAAACGTCAATTCTGGCTTGCAATGGTCGTGGTTTGCAGTTTGCGCTTTACCGATTCATTTTATTGGAAGTATTCCCTGTCTCATACTAATTATAACCCTTCACCTGTCTTTATACGTTTTTCATTGGGCCTTTACGTAACAGGGACCATTTGGGCGCTTTATGCAATTACGCTTCACCCCACTATGGGAACGGTGGAACTAGCGGCGTCAATGGTTGTATTAGCTGCAATGTCTGGCGGTGCCGGTACCGTTTTATCCCCCAGTATAGTTTTGGTGTCTTTTTACAGCACAGCCTTATTACTGCCTATGTCTATTTGTGCGTTAATTGACGACAACAAGCAGTTTTTCATTTTAGGCGTATTAGGTTTTGTTTTCTGGGCTGGAATTTTCATCAGCGCATTTCGTTATAACCGCTTTTTTCTGCAGACAGTGCAAGTCAAAGCTAACTATTCTATGTTGCGAGAACAAATAGAGCACGAACGAATAGCTACAGAAAAAGTAAATAGGCTGCTTATTGAAACCAACGAAAAACTTGATGCTTCCAATGCTAACCTTGAGAATGAAGTTAAAAAACGTACTGCAGATATATTCAGATTATCCAATCGAGATGCGCTTACAAATTTATTAAACCGCAATGGTTTTTTAGAGCATTTAAATAGCCTGCTCGATACTTCAAATACTGTTCACAAATCACTTGCCATTGTGTTCATAGACTTAGATGGATTTAAACAAGTAAACGATAGTTTAGGCCATAAGGTAGGAGATATCGTTTTGGCTGAAATTGCGGCCAGACTTCAAAAATACAGCGAAAAAAACCACCTAGCGCGCTGGGGAGGCGATGAGTTTCTTGCGGTAATACCCTATGCAACTGTAGATACCGCTAAAGCAGTAGCACATGCTATGCGTAGCAGCGTGACCGTGCCTATTATTGCCAGCGACAATCAGATAACGCTAGATGCCACCATAGGCATTGCAATGTATCCAGAACACGGTGAAACAGCGGTTGACCTCATTCAGCAGGCCGACTTGACCATGTACGATCAAAAGCGAAAGCAGCGAGGTTCGGTGGGCGTGTTTAGTGAAGCTCTTCACGAAGAGATTAAACGTGAGCAACATCTATGCGAACGCTTGAGAAGTGCTATTAGTAACGGTGAGTTAACGGTTTATTATCAACCAATCATAGACGTAAAATCAGATAAAGTAGCGTCGGTAGAAGCATTATTGCGATGGCAATGTGATGACGAGTCAGTTTCACCTGTTATTTTTATACCTCTTGCCGAAAAAAGCGGTTTGATGCCTGAAATTGGCGCCTGGGTGTTAAACCGTGCATTAATTGACTTGTCGCATTGGCACTTTACGTCTCACCTTCGTTTATCTGTCAACGTTTCGATTGCACAATTAATCGATGACAACTTTTTAAAAACCCTCGATAGCGCACTTGAAGGATGCCAATTAGATGTTAGGCGTTTATGTCTCGAGATTACTGAAAGTGTGTTTGCAAACAATGCAGAACTCGTCACCAATCGCCTCATCCAGCTTAAAGACCGTAATATCAAAGTATCGATAGACGACTTTGGAACTGGTTACTCATCTCTTCATAGACTGCAGTCAGTGCCATTCGATTTTATAAAAATAGATCGATCTTTTGTACAGAATACCTCTGAAGAGAGTGATACTATTATACGTGCTACGCTTTTGATGGCCCGTGAATTTGGCTGCAAAACTATTGCTGAGGGTATAGAGACAGAAGCCCAACGTCAGCATCTTGCAGCGCTTGGAACCGACTACCTGCAAGGTTTTTACTACGCCAAACCCATGAGTGCCAGTAACTTTATCACTTGGTATAACGAAAACTATTAATCACCATGGCTCAACTATATTTCTACTATTCCGCAATGAATGCGGGAAAATCGACGTCTTTACTTCAATCAGCTTATAACTATCGCGAACGCGGTATGCATTCGATTATTTACACCGCGGCACTTGATGACAGGTATGGCGTAGGCAAAGTGACATCGAGAATTGGATTACAGGCCGACGCAAAGCTTTATGCAAAAGGCGACGACTTGTTTGAATCTATTAGCAGCGATTGCAAAGACAAAAAGCTAGACTGCGTTTTTATTGACGAGGCACAATTTTTAACTAAAGAGCAGGTGCGTCAGTTAGTTGATGTTGTAGACGAGTTACGAATTCCGGTGCTTGCCTACGGATTGCGGACTGACTTTCTTGGTGAAACCTTTGAGGGCAGTCACTATTTGTTAGCTTGGGCCGATAAACTGTCTGAATTAAAAACAGTATGCCATTGTGGTCGTAAAGCGAGCTTTGTTGTTAGGCGAGATGAAAATAGCAATGCAGTGACTAATGGCGATCAAGTTCAAATCGGTGGTAATGATACCTATGAGTCATTGTGCCGAAAACACTTCAAAGAATTGGTGTGGGATAGATAAATATAAACATCCTGCGTGATGCACGGTCCGTCTTCTCTCTTCGTGCATCACACCATCTCCTTTCCCTTTAAAATCACCATTTTTTCATTTCTTTTACCTTACAACTCTTAATAACCGTCCCTCCAGGTGCATACTACTACTCCACCCAAATTAAATTGATTAAGCAAGACAGTCGACAACCAAAACAAACACCTTATAGATTATACTAAAGATAAACTTAAACAATTAAGAAAGTACTTGCCAAATTGTAAAATCCACTCTATTGTTAACCCGATGTAAAAAAATAAACTTTGTTTAACAGACATTCGGCAAGGTACACACAATGAAGCATACTGGAACATTTAAACCCGCTTTAATAGCGCTATCTATTACCACCGCTCTTCACGGTCAAATGGCATTAGCACAAGAGACACCAGACAACGAAGAACTTGAAGTTATTCAGGTCTCTGGTATTCGCGGCTCTTTAATGAGAGCTCAAGCCGTTAAGATGGACAATGACTCAATTGTAGAAGCACTTTCTGCTGAAGACATTGGTAAACTACCCGATGCATCTATTGCAGAATCGTTAGCGCGCCTACCTGGTCTGTCGGGCGAACGTGTAGGTGGCCGTACATCAGGTATCTCTGTACGTGGTTTTAAAGAAGACTTTACTGGTACTTCATTAAACGGTCGTGAGCTTATCGGTATTGGTGACAACCGTGGCGTAGAATACGATTTGTATCCAGCAGAAATTATGACGGGTGCAACTATTTATAAAACGGCTGACGCATCACTTGTCGTACAAGGCTTAGGTGGTACGGTTGATTTACAAACTGTGCGTCCGTTAGCGGCACAAGAAACGCTCACATTTACCGGCGTTTACGAGATGGGTGGTAACGATTCAGATAACCCTGAATTCGACAACACAGGTAACCGATTCGCGCTTTCTTTCGTTGAAAAATTTGCCGACGATACAATCGGTCTTGCTGTAGCATTAGCATCAACAGAATCACCGCGTAACGAAAGAAAATATGGTGTATGGGGCTATGGCGAAAACGATGATGGTCAAATTTTGCCGTTCGGTCTTG
>Ga0213840_1001148_pt1 | contig 23544 bp, 21 predicted proteins | sample SWPATP22_FD_160132 | JGI IMG/M metagenome (GOLD analysis project Ga0213840, IMG submission 160132) | Coastal seawater microbial communities from Marineland, Florida, United States - SWPA TP2 #2 | ecosystem: Environmental > Aquatic > Marine > Coastal | place: USA: Florida | collected 2016-08-14 | reverse complement strand
ATGAATGGGTTCTAGACAAACGTCATTCTCCGTGAAAAGACGGGCATTCTCGGTTTAAAACGCCGCCGGCGCCTCGATCAGCATCGGTGGATCAAGGCTCAGGCTCGCTTGACGAGACTCCTGCACGAAGTGATCGGTCCGGGATCAAAGAATGCACACTTTGGAACAGTGCCGCCCTTCTTTGCACGACCAACAACCGTAGGATTTTTGAAAGCGGTCACACAGCTTTCGGCGGGGCAACTCCGGCCGGAAGGGCTGGGCCGTTCGTGCCGTCAAGGCCCGGCCCCCGCGACCCATAAAGACCTTTCCGTGCCGCATGCGTGGCTCCGGTCCGGGGGATGCCGGCCGCGAGAGCGAACTGCATATGAGTGCTACCAGAACAGGAACGACCCATGATCACCTTCGCCACCGGGCCTACTTATCACGTCACAGGAGACGAGCCCCAGTTGATCGCCGAACGCCTCGATGCCGCTGAGAAATTGGCTCGGGAAGGGGCTCTCAGGGAAGGCAGTCACGGAATTCTCGTGACCCGCCATGGACCGACCTCGTTCACAGTAAATCTGAGCCCAGAAGTTCCCTACGGAATCACTCAGGAACGCGATCTCGCCTAAGACCGGGACAGTGCTGCCAAGAACGATGTGAAGGCAGCCTGATCCTGGATATGCCCTCCCGCGTCACGGCATGCCTTGGACGGACATCTGCCGATGCTGACCCCAGCTGACCAATACCCGAATCGAGCACGGAAGAAGAAGACCCGCATGTCACCAGACGCGATACTTCACCACACTGCCCTCACGACCAATGCAGCGGCATAACGCGTTCATGGGAACATCACTTCGTCGACGGCCGTTGCTCGCCTATCCAGCGTCGACTGACAGCGGCCAGCCCCGGACAACACCGGGTGGTCGATGGTTGCTGGCCGTTCTGTCCCTCGAACTGGTATCGGCGATGTCAGTGCTCCTGCCTCTCCTGTTTGGTCTTGAGCCGTGGGGCGGGCGTGGGGTCCCCGCGAGGATATCCACGATCGCCTCGGTCCTGCTCCTTCCGGTCGTCCTTCATGCCGCCTGGAGCCTTATTCGGCAACAGCGCCGCGATCGGATCGAGGCATCAACTACCGCCAGCTTCATGGAGACTGTCCTGAGCACATCCCGGGAATGGCTTTGGGCCGTCGCAGCCGACGGCCGGTTCACCTTCTCCAGCCGCGCAAGTCGGGAACTATTAGGCTATGAGCCCTCCGAACTGGTGGGACGCCCGTGCAGTCTCATCATCGACCTTGCTGAACTCAAGACCGCCCGGAAACCAGATGCACGCGCGGGCCGGGAAGGGTTTGTGCTGTCTGCCCGGCACCGGGGTGGGCGGAGTCTGAGCGTGGAGGTCGTCGGCCGACGCCGATTCGACAGGGAAGGCCGGGGATCAGGGTTCGAGGGAATCGCGCGGCCGCTGGATGTCTCCAAGGCAGAGAGCCCGGCGGACCAGGAAGTCAGGGCGCGCCTCGATCGCCTGTTCGCCACCCGGACATTGATAACGGCGTTTCAGCCGATCCGTGTTTTGGGAACCGGCGAGATTGTCGGTGCCGAAGCGCTCACTCGGTTCGTCAGCTCGCCCTTCAGGTCTCCGGATCAATGGTTCGACGAGGCGGATTCAATTGGGCGGGGCCTCGAACTCGAATTCCTTGCCTTGGAAACTGCCTTGCTTGCCGCAGCGGAGCTGCATGCCCATCTTTATGTTGCCGTGAATCTCTCGCCGGCCGCCTGCCTTGATCCGAGGCTAAGTGACATCGTGAGGGATTCCGGTCTGAAACCCGGGCGAATCGTCGTGGAGCTGACTGAGCGCTCGGCCGTAGCTGACTATGCACGTCTCGCAGCGGCACTGGCCCCACTTAGAAGCGCTGGGCTACGTATAGCTATCGACGACGTCGGCGCCGGGTTCTCGTGCATGCGCCACATCCTGAGGCTCAGCCCAGAAATGATCAAACTTGACCGGACAATCCTGGCGGGAATCGACGACAGCCCCAACCAGAGAGCCCTGTGCGCGGCGATGGTCAGCTTCTCGTCACAAATCGGGGCAAGCCTTGTCGCCGAGGGAATCGAAACCAATTCAGAACTGGCCACGGTAACTGAACTGGGAGTCAACGCCGGGCAAGGCTACCTCTTGGGACGACCATCTGTGCTTCCGGCGGACTGGTCCCATTGGAGACAGCGGAACCGGTCGTCAACGAGTGGAAATGACGATACCTAGGGCCGATCCCTCGGAGCCGGCCAGACTCCAGACCGATGTTCCCACGACTATACGGAAAGTATTCAGATGACATCAGCTCCCGAAACCGTCTTTTGGACGATGCTTACAGGTGCAGACGCGGCCCGGGATCATATCCGCGGTGCTGGGGTTGAATCAGGTTTCAGGGCTGCGTTCTTCGATGAGGACCGTATCAATATCGAGATACCATTTTCCCTCCGCAAGCGACGCCGAGCCGCGAGGCTTACCGCTACCGTGCGGCCGTCCGCGCGTGGGGCAGACATTGCCTGGACAGCAGAGTCCGGCCCGCTGAACCACGATCATCTGGCCAGTATCGAGGAAAAGCTGCCCCAGGGTGTCATGTATTACCACGGGCTTGAGGACGCCGCGTTGAGGGCAGGTCTCTCCTTGGGCGGACCAACCACGTTACGTGTCATCGTTCGCGCGCTGGCTCGAGACGAAACCGTCCGAGCTATCGGGATGGGGCACCTGAATGAGACCGCAGGGCACGTCGTCCTCACGACCAGGCGCCTTCTCGTCATCGAAGCGTCCGGCCTCGGCTCGCGAACACTCCTTGATGCCCCGCACGGATCCATCGAAGCACTGTCCCTGGGGAAGAGGATCACCGGAGAGATCCTCCGGGTCGCCCTGTCCGCAGGCCCGATCGTAATTTCACGGCTCGGCCATGGGGAAGGCCACGGCATCGTCAAAAGTTACAGGGAAGAAAAGAAGGAACGGGCCCGCTTCGTACCCTCCTCCATGGGGCACAGTGTGGCCCCGGGCCCCCGAAATCCATGACGGCAGAGTCCCCTTCGATTGGACGCTGGTCCAGCGAACGTGCCGCATGTGCCGCAGGGTGGGCCCGTGTTTCCACCCGGGCAGATACGAACGACAGAAAGAGAACGACGTAAGTGGCAACCGACTACGACGAAGTACGCTCCGACCTCAAGGACGCACAGAACGGTTCCCTCCAAGCCTTCCAATCCGCAAGCACCCTGGGTGCACGCCGCATCGTCCGTGAACTGGATGAGGCCGACGCAATGGCCGACGCCATCGCTTCTGGCTGGGAATTTGTCGCCGAGGAACTGATCGTGCGGATTGTCCCCCAGGCCGAGGACGAGTTCACCTGTTACTCCTGCTTTCTGGTCCGGCACCGTTCCCAAATCTTCCGCGAAACGAACGGCCGCGCCTACTGCTTGGAATGCGAAGGCTAGACATTTGGGTGGGGAGCGCCAGACACCTGTGAGGCCGTCAAATGAACGCCCCAGGTTTTGGATGCCGCCGGCCGCGGGCAAGCCGAAGCAAACGGGTCGCGTGGGACGCATCAGATATCGCGGCAGTAAGGAAGACCGGCGAAAGCGTGGCACGAGATACCAGACGGGATTCTGTCCGGCCGGTTCACAGCTCGGTCAGTCTTCTTAGTTCGGCGGCTCGAATCCGCAGAAGGTCCGGGTTCTCCTGAACTTCGCTAAGCGAGAGACCCGTAGATTCCCTAATGGCACGCCGCATGGCTTGCAGGCTTGCGAACCCGCTGGCGCCCGCTATGTCCGTCAGAGAGCGCTTCCAGACGGTTGATTCGGCGAGGAGCTCTAGTGCTTCCAAGGTCCGCACGGCGCGAATGTGCCCGCTGACTTGGAGCCTTTCGTCTTCGAAGAGGTAGTAAAGGGCCCGGCGTGAAAGAAATGAGTAGGCCACGACCTCGTCAACTGTGAGGGCAGGATTTCTGAAGTTCTTGCGCACGAACTTCTTGATCGCCACGATGCGGGCCAATCTAAGGTCGCCGGGATCGGCCGGGGTCTCGAGCAACGAACTGACCAGGGCCGTCATCATCGACCGGGCGACCGTTTGGAGACGCTGCATCTCCTGCGCTATGCCAGACCGCTGCCAGCCGGACAAGGCCGGAAGAATCAGCCCACGCATAATCGGGTTTTCTCTGATGTCGGCCAACCCCTGCAGCCGTTTAACGGATCTTTCGCCCAAGCCCAGCAGCCCTCGGTCGAAGTGCAGCCGCACCGCGCTGAAGCCGGCTGGCGCATAGAAGTTGCCCGGCAACGAAAGATCAAAGAACCTGACTGTACCGGGAGAGACGGCCTCGGAGCGCCCCGAGAAGCTGAACTTGTCACACGAAGTCCTGAAATACACGAGCCAGTCGCTGGGCTCCGGATCTCCGTTCCAGTAGCAACTGGCGGGTTCATTCGTGACATCAACAAGGCTGAACCCGGGACCGTCGAGGCTCAGTGCGGTTGGATTGAAACCCGGTCGCACTAGCTTTTCGGTTTTTTCCAACCGAACAGGAGCATCAATGGCGCTGGCGTACCAGCTCCGCCAATGTTCGAATTTTTCGTCGGGACTCAACCCGGCCGGAACACTGTAACGTCTGATCTGGTCCTGCGGTGACCCGTCCGGACCGCCGGCAGCGACGTTGCCGCGAGATATGTTTTCCATGGGCTTGGCACCTTCCGGCTCAATCGAGACTCAATGTGCCCGGTCTGCAACAGCAAGAGTGCTCGTGTTGCAGGGGTTCTCGATGGCCAATAAATTCTACCCCCGATCGGTCAGCTGGGACGCCCGCTGGCGGACGGTGGAATGGCATTGTGCCGGCCGACGGGTCTGTTGTCCGCTGAGGCTAGGCGGAGCCGACAGCAGGCGGTCCACTGGCTCCACCGCCAGTCCGGCGTCCATGGCTCGAAGTGCAATCCCGGTAGCGGCAAACCTGTTCCTGGAACTCGCCAAGACCAGATTCTCTGTCACAGCGGGTGCGCCGCCGGCGTACACTGCTTCCTTCAAGCCGGTAAGCAGCAAGTCAGTGGCACCCGGCCACCGGGTTCTGACAGTGATGAGTTCAGGCCGAAGGAGGTGGATGCTCCCTAAGAGGGTGTCACCTATGTCCCGACCTGCCTGTCGCAGGACACTGACTGCAGCCGCATCGGTCCGCCGGAAAGCGTCGCTGATCGCGTCCGGTTTGTCTTTAGAGTCCGACGACAGGCTCGCAATTATTGCCTCTTCTCCTGCGATGGCCTGCAGGCAATTAGTAATGCCGCAGGCGCAGGCCACCACCGACGTGCCCTTCACGGGCGTGTGCCCGAAAGCCCCCTTGGACGTCCTGAGAACCCCCAGCGTCCTACCGTGCACGAGCACGGCACAGTCAATGGTCTTGCCCACGTCCAGGAAGAGCATGTTTTGCGGACGAGGGGTTCGCGACAGGGCCTCGGCTGTTGCCATGGCCCCCAGCGCGGAGTCGATGACTACCGGGCGGTCACGAAAATATTCAGGCCATTCCAGATCCGGCGCATCTTCATCCAGGGCAACGCCCGTTGCTATGAGCTGGACGGGAATGGGGTCTCTGGAATTCAGGTGTGAAGACGCCGCAGCCAGGCAGGAATCCAAGATAGCCGCAGACCCGCCACGGCCGGTTTCCACGCGCTTCGCAGCAGACAACGGCTGCCCGGACAGGTCGAAGGCCTGGACCTTTGCCTCGCGGGCCCCGAGCAGGACGCTCATGACCACTCCGCCGTTCGGCATGAGGCGATACTGAGCGGATGGCCGGCCACCCGTCGAGGGCGCCTCCTTGGTGAGTCCGATGAGTCCCAGTGACGCTAAGGTTCTCATCTTGTCTGTTGCGGCGGCGCGCGAAAGGCCTGTCAGGCCTGAAAGTCGGGCCCGGGTCAACGGTGGAGAGCCACGAAAATGCTGGAAGACCTCTCCCGCCGAAACGTGAGGGAGAACCGTCATGACTTTAGTCCTTGGTGCTGAAGGCGGCGTCGAAGGAGGTGTTCGAGGCGGGGAAGTCGTACTTCTTGAGGGCGGCGAGGGCTTCGGGGGCGCCGTGGAGGCGGTCCATGCCGGCGTCTTCCCATTCGATGGAGATGGGGCCGTCGTAGCCGATCGCGGTGAGGGCGCGGAAGGACGATTCCCAGGGCACGTCGCCGCGGCCTGCGGAGACGAAGTCCCAGCCGCGGCGCGGGTCGCCCCAGGGCAGGTGCGAGCCCATGACGGTGTTCCGGCCGGTGGGGCGCAGCTTCGTGTCCTTGCAGTCCACGTGGTAGATCCGGTCCTTGAAGTCCCAGATGAAGGAGACGGGGTCGATGCCCTGCCACATGAAGTGGGACGGGTCCCAGTTCAGGCCGAAGGCCTCGCGGTGGCCGATCGCCTCGAGGGTGCGGACGGTGGTCCAGTAGTCGTAGGCGATCTCGGAGGGGTGGACCTCGTGGGCGAACCGGACCCCGCAGTCGTCGAAGACGTCCAGGATGGGGTTCCAGCGGTCCGCGAAGTCCTGGTAGCCGGCCTCGATGACCTTCTCCGGCACGGGCGGGAACATCGCGACGTACTGCCAGATCGAGGATCCGGTGAAGCCGACGACGGTGTCCACGCCGAGGGCTTTGGCGAGCCGGGCGGTGTGTTTCATTTCCTCCGCGGCGCGGGTGCGGACGCCTTCGGGCTCGCCGTCGCCCCAGACCGTGGCCCCGACGATCGCCTCGTGCCGGAAGTCGATGGGGTCATCGCACACGGCCTGGCCCTTGAGGTGGTTGGAGATGGCCCAGACCTTGAGGTTGTACTTCTCGAGAACGGCCAGCTTGGACTCGACGTAGCCGGGCTCGTCCCAGCGCCAGGCGTCCAGGTGGTCGCCGGAGACGGCTATTTCCAGGCCGTCAAAGCCCCAGCCGGACGCGAGCCGGGCGACTTCCTCGAAGGGCAGGTCGGCCCACTGGCCGGTGAACAGGGTGTACGGGCGGGGCATGTCAGGCTCCTACTGCGTGTTGGGATGGATGATAAATCGGGATGACGTTGCTTCGATGGTTGGTCGAGAGGCCGGGGTCGGCTCCGGCGCGGACGGCGAGCAGGAAGTCGTGGCGCTGGCGGGTGAAGGTGTATTTCCAGCCACGGATGTGCTCATGCGACCACCGCACTTTCATGGAGGGACGGTCGGTCTCGCTGACCAGGATGCGACGGAACGACTGGGGTCCCGCACATACACAGCGCGCCACGTATTCGGCAGCGCCGGCCCCATCGACGCGTGAGTTACGGACACCCGCGGGAATCGAGGGGGCAAGCTCGACCTTGTAGGTGGCTTCGTCGAGCCGGCTCAAGAGTACGCCTTCTTCGTTCGGCGAGCTGCTTTCCCCGATGGCCCTTGACGCTTGTCAGGCCAGCGGCGTAAGGGGAGTCACCGAAAACGGCACGGCCAGCAGCGGCGCCACCATCTGCACAAAATCCTTCACGTGGCCCTTGTCGTTGTGGTCAACGAGGTCTTTGCGGCTGTTCCATCCCTCGATCAGCACGAAGGTCCCGGAGCGCTGGTCGTCGGTAAAGACTGTGTACTCCAGACAGCCTGGATCGCTGCGGCTCACTGACTGCAGCTTGGCGAGTGCTTCCCGCACTTCGCCGCCCCGCCCGTCTTTGGCTACGAAGACAGGCATCAGCCAGACTTCTGCTGCGCTGCGTTGAGCCGGGAATGTGGTGGCCATGGTTCCGTCCTTGTATCGATTTTCGGGTTCAGGGGGACAGCTGGCGCCGTCCCCCTGAACGGGTGTTAAGCGCTGATCTGCGGGACCTCGACCCAGGATTCCTTTGCAGCCGATTCGACGATCGCGTCGTCGATGAGGGCAACCTGATAGCCGTCTGCAAAGTTGGGGCTTACGCTGCCGCCTTCTGCGATGGCTTTGAAGAAGTCGTAGGCCTCGATGATCTTCGTTTCGCCGTAGCCAATGCCGAGGGCAGGAATGGGCCAGAGTCCTTCTCCGTAGGGATGTGCCGGACCGGTGTAGATAGTGCGGAATCCGCGACGGTCGCCCTGGTCGGACGCGAAGCAGACCTGCAGTTCGTCGCGCCGTTCGTAGTTGAAGACGACGCTGCCCTCGGTTCCATGGATTTCGAAGGTTATGTAGTTGTTCCTTCCATGAGCGTTGCGTGTCGCTTCGACGGATCCGACGGCCCCGTTGGCGAAGCGGATCATGGTCATGACCTCATCATCGACATCAACCTGGCCGCGGGGGCCTTCCCCTCCCCGTACGGTGCCGAGCGCGTCCGCCCCGCCTGCTTGGAGCGGTCGTTCCGGGATCCAGGTGGACAGGACGGCATTGACGGCGCTGAACTCGCCGACGAGGTACCTTGCCATGTCGATGACATGCGTTGCGATGTCACCAAGAGCACCGGAACCTGCGATGGATTTCTGGAAGCGCCAGGACAGGGGGGAGTTCGGGTCGGCGCTCCAGTCCTGCAGGTAGGTGCCGCGGAAGCTAAGGATTTGTCCGATTGCCCCTTCTTCGATGTATTTCTTTGCCAGAGCGACTGCGGGGGTGCGCCGGTAGTTGAAGGCGACCATGTGGACGATGTTCTTGTCTTTGACAGCGTCGTACATCGCCTTAGATTCTTCGCCGGTGCGGGCCAGTGGCTTTTCGCAGATGATGTGCTTGCCTGCTTCGGCGGCGGCGATGGCAATTTCGGCGTGGAGATGGTTGGGGGTGGCGATGTCTACGACGTGGATGTCGGGATCGTCAATGATGCTCCGCCAGTCAGCGGTGGAGTTCTCGAACCCGAAGCGGCGGGCCGCTTCGGCGGCGAGAGCCGGGTTGGCTTCAGCGATGACTTTGCGGACCGGGAGTGCCGGTGCCGGCCAAAAGAACATGGGCATGGCGGCGTAGGCCAGGGAGTGGGCCTTGCCCATGAAGCCGCCTCCGATGAGGCCGACGTTGAGGTTTTGCATGTGAATCTTGTTCCTTCCGGGAAGCGGGGCGGATGCCGTCTGTGGCAGCCCCCCGCGGTTGAAAAAATTATCTAGAGAGGAGCTTTTCCAGGTACTTTTTGCTGATTTCTGCGGCGGCTCGCGGGTCGCCGTCGTAGTTGTCGAGTTCGACCATGAGCCAGCTGTCGTATCCGCTTTCGCGGATCGCGGCGATGATGTCCGGGAAGTCGAGTTCACCCTGTCCCAGGGGCAGGAAATTAAAGGGGTCCTTCTGGAAGTCCTTGAGGTGGACGTGCTGGATCCTGTCGGGGTACTTCCGGATGACGGCGGCCGGGTCTGCGCCGCCCGCTGCAAGGTGTGCGGTGTCCGGGCAGAAGCCGATTCGAGTCAGCGGCATGAGCCGGTCCAGCTCCTCCGGGCCCTCGACGATGGTGCTCAGGTGCGGGTGGTAGCTTGCCGACAGGCCAAAGCTTTCTGCGATGTCCGTTACGCTGTCCAGCGCCTGACCGAGGCGTTGGTAGTCCTCGTCGGTGGTTCCGGCCGCGCGCCGTGCTCCGCCCCCCACTACGAGCCGTTCCGCTCCGAAGCTCGCGGCCAATTCGGCGGCGCGGTGAATGCGGTGCATTTCGTCCGGGAGGATGTCGGCGTAGATGAAGTTTGCCCCGGTATACACACTTGTCAGTGCGACTCCTGAACTGCTCAGGATCTCTTTGAGTTCCTCGGGCTTTTCTGCGTACTCCGCAAGATTCCCGTCGAACATCTCAACACCCTGATAGCCGACGGATGCGATGTCTTTGACGGCGTCCCTCATGGAGCCGTGGGTCATGTAGAAGAGGTCCTTGACGCTCGTTACGCCTTGCGGGTGGCCAACGACGCCGCCCCAAGTGATGGAACAGTAACCAAGTTTCATTGCTTCTGCCTTTCAGATGCCGGGGAAGACTTGAGTAATTCGAATGGGGTGTCAGTGCCGGGAACGTCGACCCACGACTGTTGTGCAGCGGAGGTGACGAGTGCGTCCGTCAGGAGTGCTGCGCGCAGCCCGTCCCGGAACGTGGGCAGGCCTTCGGGTGCCTGTCCCTGAACGGCTGCGTAGACGTCGGCGACGAAGGAGTTGAAGCTGTCCTGGTATCCCTGGGGATGTCCCGGTGGGAGTTTCGCGTACCGTCGGCCGCCGGGCGTGCTGAGGGTCTGCGGGCCGACGGCGATTTCGGAACTGGACCCTGTACTTCCCACGTGAAGGGTGTCCGGTCGTTCCTGGTTGAAGCTGAACGACGCTTCGGTCCCGTCGAAGGAGAACCACAGCCGGTTTTTGCGGCCAGGGCTGACCTGGCTGACGACGAGGGAGCCTGTGGCCCCCTTGTCTGTCTCGAACAGGAGCGTGGCGCCGTCCTCGGTAGCCACGGAGTTCAGTGTGCCGCCGGTTTCGCGCTGGTCGTAGGCCCGGCTGGTCTTTGCCACCAGCCTGGTGATCCTGTGTCCGGTGGTGAACTCCATCAGGTCACACCAGTGCACGCCGATGTCACCGAAAGCCCTCGATGCTCCTCCGAGCTTTGAATCGACCCGCCAATTCGTGGCGCTTGCGCCTGCCAGCCAATCCTGCAGGTAGGAACCGTGCAACAGCCAGAGGCGGCCTGCGTCGCCGCGCAGGATACGGTCACGGGCCTCACGGACGGCCGGGTAGAACCGGTAGACGAAGGGCACGCCTGTGACGACGCCTGCCCGATCGGCAAGGTCCGTGAGTTCCCCGGCGTCCTCAACGCTGGTGGCGAGGGGCTTCTCGCAGACAACTGCTTTCCCGGCCGCGATGGCCTTACGTGCAAGGTCGGCGTGGGTCGCGTTCGGGGTGCAGATGTGGATGACATCCACGTCGTCTCTTGCGATCAGTGCTTCAGGGGACTCGGCTGCGGTTCGGGCGCCGAGCCCGGCTGCTGCTGCTTCGGCGGAAGCCTGGCTGCTTCCGGCGACTGCACTGACTTCGCCGCCCGCTACGCGCACCGCGTGGGCATGGACTGAGCCCATGAATCCTGTGCCGATGATTCCGGACCGTAGTTTGAGGGTCATATGGTTCTACTTCTTCCGGGCCAGCGCGACGGCGAGGATGATGATGGCGCCCCGAACCACCTGTTGTTGGCTGCTGTCAAGACCGGCCAGGATCAGGCCGTTGTTGATCAAGCCAATCAGGAGGGCACCGAAGAGAGTTCCGATGACTGAGCCGAATCCGCCGAAGAGACTTGTCCCGCCGAGGATGACGGCGGCGATAGCGGAGAGTTCATCACCCGATCCCCACTGGAACCGGCCGGACTGGAGACGCCCGGCGTACAGCATGCCGGCGACGCTCGCGACCATGCCCGAGATGAGGAGCACCTGGAACTTAATGCGCTTGGTATTGATGCCGGTGAACTCAGCAGCGTTCCGGTTGCCGCCGGTAGCGAGCACCTGGCGGCCGAACTTGGTGCGGTTCAATACGACGGCGCCGATGGCAACGAAGATGGCGCTCCAGACGACCAGGCCAGGAACGGGACCGAAGTCCCCGGATCCAAAAATCATGTTGAAAGCGTCGTTAAGGATCGGCTGGGGGGCCGAGGCCGTGATCCACTGGGCGACGCCCGCGGCGATACCCAGCATGCCGAGCGTCACCAGGAAGGAAGGGATGCCCAGGAGGCTGACCAGTGCGCCATTGATGGACCCGACGACGAGTCCGACGGCGAGGCCGGCGAGGATGCCTGGGACCAGGCCCCACTGCGACACCGCCATGGCCGTGCAGACGCTGGCTAGTCCGGCGACTGAGCCGACGCTGAGGTCAATCTCAGCGCAGGAGATGACATAGGTCATGCCCACTGCGATGACGGTGATGGTGGCGGTCTGCCGGAAAATGTTCAGCAGGTTTTGTGGGGTCATGAATCCCTGGTCGCGCAGCAGAACGGCGAAGAAGAGGAAGACGACGACGAACCCGATGTAGATGACGTAGCGCCGCCAGTCGAGCTCTTTGAGGACGGTGCCAAAATTGCGGTGTTCCGCCGTGTCGCGGGCGGGGATGGTGTTTGCCTTGCTCACTGTTCAGACTCCCTGGACTGCAAGTTGAAGATATTCCTCGTCAGCGATGTCGCTGCGGGGGATGTCACGGATGACGGAGCCGTCCTTGAGGACGAGGACGCGGTCGCTGACCGCGAGTAGTTCCGGGTATTCGGAGGAGATGACGATGACTGCTTTGCCGGCGCTGGCGAGTTCGCGGATCATGTCCAGGATCTCGCTCTTGGTGCCGATGTCGACGCCCGCTGTGGGTTCGTCCAGAATCAGGATGTCCGGGTCGGTGCCTAGCCACTTGGCGATAACCACTTTCTGCTGGTTTCCGCCCGAAAGCAGCCGCACCGGGCGGTTGGGGTGGGCGACCTTGACCGCGAACTTCTTGATGAGAGACGAGGACAGATCCTTTCCCTTCATGGAATCAAGCAACGGTCCCCGCTTAATCTGGCCAAGCAGGGGCAGCAGCAGGTTGTCCCGGACCGAGTGGTCCAGAACGAGACCTTGAGCCCGGCGGTCCTCGGGGATCAGGGCGACTCCGGCGTCAATGGCCTGCTGGGGGGAAGTCAGGTTGATTTTCTCCCCGCGGATGAGGATGTCACCGCTGTCCCGCCGGTCGATGCCGAACAGTGCCCGGGCGAGTTCGGTACGGCCGCTCCCCATCAGACCGGCCAAGCCCAGGATCTCCCCTGGCCGGAGCGAGAAAGAGACGTCCCTTACACGCCGCCCAGCGTTTAGGCCACGTACCTCCAGCAGGGGAGCACCCTCGTGGGCCACGTGGTCCCGCTCGCGGTAGGCAAGCTGGCCTTCGATCTTTTTTCCGACAATGCCCTCGACGATCTGTTCGGGGGTCACAGCGCTCAGCGGCTCGGTAAGCAGCCGACGGCCGTCGCGGAGGATTGTGATCCGGTCGGCAAGACGGTAGACCTCGTCCATACGGTGCGAGATGTAGATGATCGAGATGCCGCGTTGTTTGAGGCGGTCGATCAGCTCGAAGAGCGCCTCAGATTCGTGGCGGGCAAGGCTTGCCGTGGGTTCGTCCATGATCAGCACCTGGGCGTTCTGCGAGAGCGCCTTGGCGATCTCGGTCAGCTGCCAGTAGGCGGTTCCGAGCCGGGAGACTTCGGCCCGGGGGTCGACGTCAACCTCCATTTCGGCGAAGATCTCCTTGGCCCGGCGGACCGAGGCGCGGTCATCAATGAGGCCGCCTGCGCCGAGCGGTTCAGCGGCCAGGAAGATGTTTTGCGCAACGGTAAGGCTCGGTACGAGGCTGAATTCCTGGAAGACCATCCCGATGCCGGCAGCCTTTGCATCCTGGATCGAGTTGATCGTCGCTGGCTTGCCGCCAATGATGATTTCTCCTGCGTCGGCCTGATAGACGCCCTGCAGGATCTTCATGAGCGTGGATTTGCCGGCCCCGTTGCCTCCTGCGAGGGCGTGGACCTCGCCCTTGCGGACGTCGAAGCTGACATCCTTCAGGACTGAAACGCCGTTGAATCCCTTGGAAATGGAGCGCATCTCGACGACATTGTCTGCGGTGTTCATTGTTGCCCTTTCGGGACGGTGCGGGTTGATTCCCGCACCGTCAAGTCTGGCTACTTCTTGTAGGACTCTTGAATGTCCTTCGGAGCGTCCTCGTGGTAGACCTGCTTCCAGGCTTCCAGGACGTTGGAGTGGTCAACCGGGACGGCGCTCAAGGCCACATAAGCTGGCGCTTTCTTACCGATCAGGGCGCCTGCTGCCAGCCGAGCCTCCGTGACCCCCTGATCGAAAGGAACCTGGGCGCCGAGACCGACGACGAGCTGGTCTTTAGCCAGCGCAATGGCGACGTTCTTTCCAAGGTCCTCGGTGGCGATCTTTAGATCGTTTCGGCCTGCGGCACGGGCTGCGGCCATGACGCCTTCGGCGGGAACGTCCCACACGGCCCAGATGCCGTTCAAGTCGGCGTGCTTGCTGAGCATGGCATTTGCAGCGGCCTGGGCGTCACCGGCGAAGTCAGGGCCGGCGATGCCCTTTTCTTCGACGATCTGGATGTCCGGGTAGTCCTTGGTGATGGTCTCCTTGAAGCCTTCATAGCGCTGCTTGGTTACGAAGAAATCGGCCTGATGGAAGATAAGGCCGACCTTGCCCTTGCCGCCGATGGCCTTGGCCATCTGGTGCGCGGCGACGACACCGTTGCCGTAGTTGTCGGCGGAAACCACGGAAACATAATCCTTTCCGGCTGTCAGTCCTTGGGGAACGTTGTCCATGAAGACGAGCTTCGTCCCGGCTGCCGCCACCTTTTTGTAGGCCGAGGCCGTGGCTACGGGGTCAGTGGGAATGGAGATCATGATGTTTGGGTTCTGCGTCATCACGGTCTCGATGTCCGACACCTGCTTGTCCGGCTTAAAGTTCGCGTCTGTCGTAGCGATGACCTTGATGCCGAGCTTTTCGAATTCGCTCTTGAGGCCGTTGGTCTGAGCGGTGGCCCAGTCGTTGCCGCCGTAATGCATCACGATTGCAGCCTTGGCATTGAGCGCCTTGACCTTCGCAATCTCCTCGGGCGTGAGATCTGCAATCGATGCCGGTGACGGCGCCTCGCCATTGGGGCCCTTGCTCAGGACCTGTCCCTTGATCTTGTCAAGAGCCTGCTGGGCCTTCTCGGACACGCCGGTATCAGGAGCGTTTGAGCTGCCCGAGGTCGAGCTGCTGCAGGAAGCGACGGAAATTGACAGGGCTGCGGCCAAGGCCACAAAGGGAAGCCTGCGGATCATCATTGTTCTCCAGTGCTTGTGTATGGGGGGATAGGTGGTGGATGGTTGGGTTCAGGCCAGGGCAATGGCGAGGGAAGGGGGCACCGGTGAGAGGACGAGTCCACCGGCGGCGGACGCTGTGCGGACAGCAGCCGCCTTGTCTGAAGCCCTAACGAGGGCCTCGGCGTGCTTTTTGTCGACGAAGAGCCCCAGGGAGCACGGTCCATAGTGGGCTTGTACCCACGTCACCGCCTCACCCGCCGCCTTTGTCATTTCGCCGGCCGCCTCAGCGACCGAGCCGTCAATGGTCGACAGCGACTCGGGAGCCCCGTCTTGGTCGACAGAGACGACCAAGCTTGCCCACAGGAAGTTGTCATCGAATACGCCGATGACAGCCGAGGAGCCGGCCGAAACGAAGGTGCGGACAGCGACTGCGAGATCATCACGTGCTGCGTCCGCCAGGAGCAGGACCAGATTTGCCCACTGTGCCTGGTCGATGTTTCGACGGACAACGCTCGGATCGAGTAAAAGTGCGTCGGCGGTGGTGTCGCTCATCCGCTCCCTCTCCATTGAAGTACTAACGTCGTGAACGTTTACGAAAGGACCGTGAACGTTTACGCTAGAGATCGTAAACGTTCACGTAGATCAGTGTCAAGCATCACACCAAGAGTCGACGCAGTCCGAGGAGAGGCTGGCGACGTAAGATGGGGGGCGTACAAAGCCGCCGTCGGCTCGGCCCACACAAGCAGGACAGGAGAGAGCGTGACAGGCATGACGATTCCCCGCGGGGACAATGGCCGGACTGCCGAGGCTCCTTTGCGCCGGAAACCGACCATAAACGATGTTGCCCAACTTGCAGGCGTCTCGTTCGGGACGGTCTCGAGAGTCCTCAATAACGCCCCCGATGTCAGCGCCTCGACTCGCGAACGAGTCCTCCAAGTCATCAAGGACATCGGCTACCGCCGGAACCGCGCAGCCACCGCGCTGGTCACAAGCCGGTCGACCTCCATCGGCATCCTGTCGGACGGCTCCCCACGTTTCGGCCCGGTGGGAACGCTCATGGCACTCGAGAACGTTGCGCGGAACAAGGGCTACGCCACAACCGTGATCAGCGTCCAAAAACCCTACGAAGATTCCGTCCAGGGGGCCCTCGACAGTCTGGACGATACTGGCGTAGGAGGGATTATCGTCATCGCGCCTCTCGTCGAAATGGCAGCGGCCGTCTGGAATGCGTCGTGCCGCCTGCCACTAGAGATGATCGCGGCCGGCGCGTCGTCAACTCCAAACGTTTTCACATACTCAGAAAATCAGGAGCTCGGAGCGAGACTTGCCACCCAGCACCTCATCGACCTGGGCCACACCGACATCGCGCATTTCGCAGGCTCCATGGACTGGTTCGATGGACGGGTGCGCAAGCGCGGCTGGGAAGCGGCGCTCCGTGACGCCGGCCTCGAACCAGGCCTGTGCGTCGAAGGTGACTGGAGCCCGCGATGGGCCTACGAGACCGCCCTCCAGCTCGTCCGGGAGGCGAAGATCCCTCAGGCGATCTTCGCGGCCAGCGACCATACTGCCCTTGGGCTGATACGCGCGTTCGCAGAAAACGGCGTCCGCGTCCCGGACGATGTGAGCGTCGTCGGTTTCGACGATATTGAAGGTTCCGACTATTTCCTGCCTCCCCTGACCACGGTGCGCCAAGACTTCACTGCCCTAGCGCTTATGAGCATGGAGGTGCTTATCGGCGCCATGGAGGGGCGCGAAGTGGACCGAACGCCAATAGCCCCAGCTCTTGTCGTCCGGGAAAGCACCAAGCCAGCCACATCCTAGGTAACGGCTTTCCCTGGGCCGATATGGGGCCTGGCTCCCCTCGGGCGTCACACGGGAAAGCTGGGGCACGTCCTCCGACGCATCACGATAGCGCCGGCGTCGCGGCGGAATGACCGAGCCCATGGGGTCCGAGAGATGATGGCGGTGTAAAGGATAGACCGGCCGGATTATTCGCCTTCGTCGACCGACTGGCGACGATGACGTTCTCGTTGGCCGTAGGCCGCCCGAAGAATATCGTCCTTTGACTCGAATCCCGAGCCCAACGCACCACCGATGAGCGCCGCCGATGTCGTCATCCAGGCAACTTCCGCAAAGTCCCAAACGTCCACCGGATGTTCCAGGGTCTGCGCCAATAAGGCATCGTCGATAGTGAATGCCGCGGCCAGCAGCACGGCCACGAACAGCAGGACGTAGCTGATCACGACGCCAATCATCAACGACCACACTGTAGACGTGTTATACAGGGAAGCCTTATATCGTTCGAGGCGATCGTCGCGCCGGGGGCTCTCCCACAGATCGTGTTGGGTGATGATCCAGAACACCATCGAACTGATCGAAAGAACCATCAGCAACGTCAGTCTCGGCGCCCCCAGCAGGTCTGCAAGTTGCCAGATAGTGTTCGTGACAAGCGCAAAGGCGCCTGTGGCGATCGCGGCGGCCATTGCGCTTTTCAGTCCGAAGACCAGCCGCCAAGGACGGTTCGCCCGCAGCATGCCCGCTAGCAGCCGTCCGCGGCCGAGACGGGTTGCTGAGACGTAGCGGAACCCAATCGGCCCGTCGTCAAGAACAGCGGTCTCGATGCGCCGCGATTCGTGCAGCGAGGGCGGACCGAATTCCCCGGCGTCATCCTCGGGATCGAAGTGGCGGTGCATCGCCCAGCCGAGGTCGGCGACGGCGGTGCGGATCCGGCGGTCGATGTTGACGGCGCCGAGCGCGGGGAGGGAGACCAGTGAAATCGGCTCGCCAAGCGCAACTTCCGCGACCACAGTCCGGCCCTCGAACCGAATCGGCAGATCGGTCAGACAGACCATGACATCCCATGCGCGGCGTATCCGGTGCTTCGCCATGGAGTCCAGCATCGGCGCCAACCCATTGCCAGCCGTAAAATCCTGGTACTCGATCACCACGGACCAGTCGTGGCGCTCATCGGCAAGGTTGAGCAGATGGACCACTTCGCGGCCGTTGCGTTCGGCAAACTCGGCTGTGACCTCCGGTTCGGCGAGCACGCCCAGGGTACGGGCACTGATGCGGCTTACGTCGCCCGAACTGTCCGGCACGGCCGGCCTCCTATGGTTCCGTGTCTATGACCAGCGAACTGGATGTCATCGTCGACGTTGACACCGGTTCCCGTTGCCTGACTCCGTCGGGTGCGCTCCGGGGCGCCGCGGTTCGTGGTGCTGCCTGATTCCTGTGCTCGCTCGGACAGGGTCCGCGGCTATTCGGCCGATTGAGGCCTGGCTATGGGCCGTGAAAAGGGACGCCGTGCGGACGTAGGCGCCATGCGCGCGTTGCGACGTGCAGGTTTAGTCGGGTCTCGGGATCGGCAAGGTCGAAGCCGGTGATCTGCCGGATGGACTTCAAGCGGTAACGCAGAGTGCTTCGATGGATGGTCAGGCTCTGGGCCGTGCTGTCATAGTTGCCGCCGTGGTCCAGGTACTGGGCCAGGGTTTGCACCAGGTCAGACCCCCGGTTGTCGTCGGCGCGTTGAAGGGCACCGAGCCACTCGTCGATATAGCCGGCCAGATCCGGTTCGCCCCCAGCTGGGTCCAAGATGCGGTAGATCCCCAGTTGATCAAAGCGGGTGACACCGTAGCGATCGATTGAACCGGCCCGGATGTGCAGCGCGTGCAGGGCTTCCGAGAAGGAGCGCGGAATCTGGGCGACATCAAGGCTTGGACCGCCGATGCCCACGGCCCCTGTGGCACTACGCAGGGTCTTGGCGACAACGGAAAAGACCTCGGCACCCAACGGATCTCCACGCACCACGGCAACAGCCATGTCCGAGCGCCGTGAAACGAGCGCGGATGAACGGAGTTCCCGGAACGTCCTGCGCAGTGCGACCACGACAGTATCGTCAGTTCGTGGCGGCTGCCACTGCGCCACGATGACGTGCTGCGGGCCACTGATGTCATATCCCAATGCCTCCGTACGAACGCCTGCGGTTGCGCCATCCATTCCAGACACGAGTTCGTCCACGAGGTCGCGCCCCAACCTTAGTTCGAGCCGGGCCAGGCTGCGGCGGTGCGACAACTCCACCTCCAAGAGCCGCGTTGCGTACTTCAAAGCGAAGATGTTGCCGGCTGTGACCGGCCTGTCCGTTGCCAACATGCAAACAGCCCCCAACACCTCGCCGTGGGACAGGGCAAGGGCCACGAGCCTTCGCGGTTCGCGGACTGGGGAGCCGGAGGCAAGCCAGAGCTGCGTAGTCCGCGACCTGGCCGCCGCGCCAAGCCGGGGGTAGGGGCGTTTGGACTCGGTCCCCGCCGCCGCGCTGATATGCCCGAACGCGTCCTCAATGCAGATGGGCTGCCCCGTCAGCTGTGAAAGGACCTCCGCCAGGCGTCCCTCCCGGGATTCGCTGTCCCCGACGTCGGCAGTCGCGCCCTGGTCCAGGGCATCCCGGATCCTGGCGTGTTCTTCAAGCTCAAGTACCGTCGCCGAGAGGGAGAGGAGACGCTGGTCCATGTCGTCACGGCGGAGCAGCTGACCGGTTGCGTCATTCGGGAGTTCCCGGGGGGATCCCCTGGCGTGCGTCGTTCCCGTTATCTCCGCGGCGCGTTCGGGCACCGGGTTCAACTGGCCATTCACTGCAAGGTAACGGTCCTTGACCTCACAGAACGACGTATCCGACACTGCCTGCGCGGCCGTGGTGAGGACTTCCTCTGCCACACGTCGATCGAACATATTGATCATCGTCTCTGTCCACAGCAAAGGGGATCTTAGAGGGGATACAAGCCTGGGCAGACCGTAATCCGTTGCCTTCTGTGATCGAGACTCGGCTCAAGCCGCTTGCCCCGATCCCGGAATTTAGAATCGACCGTTTTCGGGCCCCACGGTATGCCGTCCTGAAAGTGAACCTCGACGCAGGCTATCCAACGCCGCGGTTGTCTGGAATCGGTATGCCAACACCACACAAAACTACGCCCGTATGTCGCCATTGTTAAGGCACCGGATCTCTGGCCGGAGGCACGTGAGGCAGTTAGCAGTGCCAGACATAGGCTTTCTTGGCCTCCTGCCGGATTTGCGTTTCGATCGTGCATCGACGAGGCACAACTTATTGGCCGCGGCGACTTGACAGAAAATCGCGAAATTAGTGCCGGGCGTCGTCCGTCACAGCCGGGGGACCCTCTTGCTGGACTTTCACTGTCCCTCACTCCGACGCGCCGGTCCATCCCGGAGGAGGCGCAGGTGCTCGTGGATCATTGCCACGGCTGTTGAGCCTTCACCGGCGGCAGCCGTTACGCGCTTCACCGATCCATGCCGAACATCGCCTGCCGCGAACATCCCGGGAACGCTGGTTTCCAGGGGCAGCCGTCTGCGCCCCAGATGGCTGAACTCAGGAGAAAGGTCCTCAAGATCAGCCCCGGTGAGAACAAAGCCGTGGTCATCCAAGGCGAGAGTACCCTGCAGCCATTCTGTGTGCGGCGCGGCCCCGATGAAAATGAAGAGGTATCGGGAGTCGAAGATGCGCTGTTCGCCTGTGGCTCGCAGATCGACGACGATCCGTTCGAGGGAGCCTGAACCGTCCACGCCCACGATATTGGCCCCCAGGAGTACCTCTATGCCCCGTTGCACTTCGATCCGGTCCGCGAGGTATCTCGACATGTCCGCGCGGAGGTCCGGCCCGCGAACCACCAGCCGCACTTGTGCTCCCGTGCCGGCCAGGAAAAGTGCGGCCTGTCCCGCGGAGTTTCCACCGCCGACGACGGTCACGGGCTGCAATCCGCAGAGCCTGGCTTCATGGACAGTGGCGGCGTAGAAGACGCTGATCCCCTCGAATTTCTCCAGCCCGGGGACTGGCAGCCGGCGGTAACGGACCCCGGTTGCCAGCAGCGCTGCCCGGGAGGAAGCCGGGCCGCTCTCGTTGAACTCGGCGCGGAACTCGCCGTCCTTCAATTCGATGGTGCGTGCCCAGCATGCGACGTTGGTCTGGACGCTGAATTTACGGGCCTGGATGATCGCTCTTTCAGTGAGTTCGCCGCCGGAGATCCCCGCGGGAAAGCCGAGAAAGTTCTCGATCCGCGACGACGTGCCGGCCTGCCCACCCATCGCGAAACCTTCCTTGAGGACGACCGATAACCCGTCCGATGCCGCGTAGACGGCCGCCGCCAGGCCGGCGGGACCGGCTCCGATCACCATGAGATCGTACGAAGCCGAATGCTCTTTCACCGACCGTAGGCCCATGGCCAGGGCCAGTTCTGCGTTCGACGGGTTCTTGAGGACCTGTGAGGCACTTAGCACCACCGCCGGCAGCTCATCCGCGAGTATGCCGGCCCGGTCCAGGATGCCCTGCGCCTGCTTGTCATCCTCCAGATCGACCAGCAGGTGAGGCAGGCGGTTGGCGGCCGCAAATTCCAGCAGACGAAGAGTGTCCCGGCTGAAGCGTGACCCCACGATGCGCATGCCCGCGCCCGCGCTGATCAGCAGGATCCGCCGCTGAAGATATGCCCGCAGGATGGTCTCGCCCACCGCGGCGTCCGTCAGCACGGCACGGCGCAGGTCGTCCCCGCTGATCTGCAGCACTTCACCCGCCTCGGCGGACACAGCGCCGACAAAGGCCGGTTGCCCCTCGACCAGGCCCAGTTCCCCGAGGAAGCGTCCCGGACCGTGGACTTCAAGGATCCGCGTGTCGGGGCCAAGCTCAGCGGGCTGCCTGCCACCTGCGGCGTGCAGCCCCTCGACGACCAGCACCGCGCCCTGCAGTACGACGAAGAAATCAGCCCCGACCGTCCCCTCCTGGATGAGGACTTCTCCGGCCGAGGTACCCCGGCTGGTGCCGGCGCGGCCCAACAATTCGATCTGGGCTTGGCTGAGCCGTGGATAGGCGCCGGAGAGATCCGGCGTTTCGATCGGCGTCGATCCTGCGAAAGGTTCCATCAGCTGGTTGCGCCCGCCGGTGCCCTAGACGAATGCCTCATGGGGATAGCACCAGCGCCAGTCCTCGCCGGGCTCCAAGGAACGAACGATTGGATGCAACTCGGTGGCGTGGGCTCGGGCGTGCCGCATGGGTGAGGAATCACAACACCCGACATGGCCGCAGGAGAGACACAAACGCAAATGAACCCACGGCGTCCCCAATAATAGACATTCCTCGCAGCCCTGCGGTGTGCGCACCCGAACCGGACGAATCTGCGCGAGATGCGGATCAGGAATTCCGGGAATCATGTTCGCTCCTATCTCGGTCCGGCCACGGTGCCGGCCTCGCCGCGGGAGGCGGCACTAAGGGTTGCATCGGCACTGACCGGCGGCCTGGGTGCCATTCGGACCGGCGAGCGGGGTGCACCAGATAAAGCTCAGTAGTAGACCCGGCTCATTGGCCTGTCAAGTGGTGCATCCGGGAAATCCGCGTCGAGCAGGGAAGCCGACGACGGCGGGACCCTCCCGCCGGCGCCGTCGCCGTGCCTTGTGCATCGGAATTGCAATGAGTCCCGTACCCGAGTGAACAAGCAGCCCGCGCCTTGAAAATTCGCGTACTGGCGAGGGTCAGTTGTTCAGGCCATTGCGCGTAGCTCGATCATCCGGGACCGACTCGGAGCCGTCCCGGCATACAAGCCCGGGCACCCGTTCAGTCCTCTGCTGGCGCCGTCCCGGGCCTGGGGTGGGGGAGTGGGCCATCCCTGATTTGGAGCTGGCGGACACCGCGGCAGGCAATCCGCAGCTGGGCGGCTCATTCGTGGGCGAGATGTGCGGCGGCCGATCCCAAACTATCCCAGCGTCTTCGAGGCCACGCCTGCGGACCCTAGTCCTGGCAGGTCAATTCCCTGGAGCATATTTGACCCCAGAGGATCATGCCGTCGCTCCCCTCAAGGAGCCAGACTTAACCCTATAAGGCCCCATGACAACGCCCTTGAGCCTTGTGGCCCAGCGGGACAGGGCGTTCCTCATGAGGTGCAATCTCGGGCGGACGTCGCCACAGGACCGGGCGCGCCCTCTAGGACCGGAGTGAGTCATGGCCAAAGCAGTAGGAATTGATCTCGGAACAACCAACTCGGTGATCGCCGTCTGGGAAGGCGGCGAAGCCCGCGTCATACCCAATGCGGAAGGAGCCAGGACCACGCCCTCGGTGGTGGCGTACACGGACACCGGCGAACGACTCGTGGGGCAGCTGGCCCGCAGGCAGTCGATCCTCAATCCCAAGGGAACCGTCACGTCGGCCAAGCGCTTCATCGGCCGGCGCTATGACGAGATCACGGATGAGGCAAAAGCCGTCAGTTTCGACGTCGAAGCCGACGACAACGGCCTGGCGCGTTTCAAGATCCACGACAAATTGATTGCACCAGAGGAGGTCAGTGCGCTCGTTCTCCGCAAACTCGTGGATGACGCCTCGAAACAGCTGGGCGAAAAGGTGACGGAGGCTGTCATTACCGTTCCCGCGTACTTCAACGACGCACAGCGCACTGCGACCAAGGATGCGGGCCGGATTGCCGGCCTGGAAGTCCTGCGCATCATCAACGAACCCACCGCAGCGGCCCTGGCCTACGGCATTGACAAACGTGAGCACGAGACGGTGCTGGTGTTCGACCTGGGCGGCGGAACCTTCGACGTGAGCCTGCTGGACGTCGGCGACGGGGTGGTCGAGGTCCGCTCGACCGCGGGCGACTCACACCTCGGTGGCGACGACTTTGACCGGCGTCTGGTCGACTATCTGGCCGATGAATTCCAGAAGGAGACCGGAATCGACCTCCGAACGGACCCCCAGGCGTTGCAGCGCCTGTTCGAGGCGGCCGAGAAGGCCAAGGTTGAGCTCAGTTCTGTCACCCAGACGCAGGTCAATCTTCCCTTTATTACGGCCGACGCGACGGGCCCCAAGCACCTGACCAGCACCATACG
>Ga0213840_1001146_pt1 | contig 23557 bp, 5 predicted proteins | sample SWPATP22_FD_160132 | JGI IMG/M metagenome (GOLD analysis project Ga0213840, IMG submission 160132) | Coastal seawater microbial communities from Marineland, Florida, United States - SWPA TP2 #2 | ecosystem: Environmental > Aquatic > Marine > Coastal | place: USA: Florida | collected 2016-08-14 | reverse complement strand
CCTGCTCTTTTGAGTTTCACTTCTTTAATGAAGTTGTTTGGAGTAAGCCCTGTACTCGTTTTCAAGGCCCGATACAATGTTCGTTCACTCATGGATAATTCCTGTGCCAGGAGCAACACATTAAAGTCGTCCAAATGCGCATTTTCCAGTATGGTCTTTTCATTAATCGGGTCTAATCCTTATCCAGACTAATTTTGAAGTTGTTCAACCGAAATGAAGGTCAGTTTTCTGCTCAATTTCTGATTTTGAGCGATTCTTATAAACATCATTGTGGCCACATTGGTTAAGTTGATTTGAATAAAAGCACATATGCGTAGATATTTTGCCCTTTTCACGCTTCTTTCTTTTGCTATTTACATTGCCAGTTGTGGCGGCGACAATAGCCAAGATGATGGCCCATCAGATAAAGGGAGCATCAATCTAACAAAAGACTATGCCTACCAAGGAGAAGTGTTCAGTTTCTCAATAGCAGAAACCCTGAATGGCACAAAGTATAGTGCAAGCATTGGTACCGAAAGCGTAAACGTAAGTAACCAACAGGATCGGCTTCTATTTATCGTGCCTACTACTTTATCAGGAAAGCAAGCAGTGAAAATGGATCTTGATGGCCATAACATCGAGTTCGAGTTGACCATAAATGAGCTACCGGAAATTACTGATCCAGAAGGATTCATTGATAGCTATGTAGAAGACTTCAACAGTGACTTGACTAATTTCAAACTATACAAAGACAGTTTTATTTCGGATAGTGTCTTCGGTTTCGAAGACTTACAAAAGGATATCTCAATTTGGACCGAGATTGAACAAAAGGCCAATGATGAACTGCAGGCCATGAGCAGAGATCAAAAACTGCAATTGGCAAAAGTGCTTTCAGCCAATGAAGAATGGATCTCTGGGCTTGATGACATCGTTCTGGGCGAGCGTCTGGCGTTCAAGAAAAGCTCAAAAACAGAATGCAAAAAGATCATTAAAGAGGGGCGCGCAGAACAGAAGAAGGGAAATAGGTTTACTGCACTTGGCAAGAGTATTGAAGCTTATTGGTGTGCGGTAAATATTCAAAAGCTCGAAGATGCCGACACCGAAATTGAAAAAGGTATCACCCTTATTGAAGAAACTGAAGATATATGGATGCTCAATACCTTAACCAACTTCATAGGCAGAAAAATTGAAGAGATTACCAACGAGGTAAATAGCCTTGGATCAATGCCAGGAGTAGCCGAAGAATTAGAAGAAGCTGATAGTGAGAAAAGAGCAAGTGTTTTGAGTTTTGTAAGCGGTGAAGCGCTCAATGTAAAAGCCACCATTCGATTTAGAACCATAAACGAGTCAGATGCCAACGCTGAAGGTGGTTTGGGCACTTTCGCGAGTTTTTTCAGCGATCTGGTTAATTCATATGATAGGCTGATATCAGTTATTGACCGCCCCTTGATTTGGAGACCAGGATTTAGCGATAAGACCAAGACAGTTGAATTCAATCGATATCTGACCGTAGATAAGAACAGTATAAGTAACCCTGTAATTGCCCTTGTGAACACCCAATACAATGGCGATTTATGGGAAGTGATATTTGGAAATGACGGCTTCGAGGCTGAACCGGAATTCAAGTTTGATTTGATCTACGATGATGGACATGTAACGCTGAGCAAAACGCTGAATGCCAAAATTGCGAATTGCAGATTAGGTAGCGTCAAGGACTCACGAGATGGAAAAACCTACCAAACAGTGACCATAGGTGATCAGGTGTGGTTTGCTGAAAACTTGAATTACATTACTAGCGGGAGCTATGAATACTCGGAAGCCAGTAGGCCCAATTTCGATGGTTTTGGACGCTATTATACTTGGTACGATGCACGGCAGGCCTGTCCAAGCGGATGGCATATTCCAAGTGTTGAAGAATGGGAAGACTTATTCGATAATCTAGGAGGTCGCGGTGCTTCTGGTTCAAAGTTGAAAAGTACGACGGATTGGGAAGATGATGGTGGCAATAACCAAAGCTGCTTCAATGCGCGTCCTGGAGGAGCTGGTTGGATGGACTTATCTGGGAAAATTCGGACCACTCATTTTCAAGGTGCATATGCTGGTACCCAATGGTGGACCAGTACTGAAGGCACCAATGACTCTACACATACCGCCATTGCTCTCAGATCTTACAGCAACTATGTAGGAAATGAAAACATATTTGATTTGGTTCCACTAACATGTAGATGCCTAAAGGACTAATTAGGGAAGCCTTTATTTTGTTCTCCATTCTACCAACTCCCTTATTATTGTGAGAGCGTCTATTCCTGTTAAGCAGCTCTTCTTGGTTGGAGGAGAACTCTTTTTCATGGTGGCGGTTCTCAATAAGCTCCTGCTGGACTCTTTTGCCTCCGTCGAAATAGGTGCTTTTCTGAGCTGTAATGCAGTTTCTTGTTAGACTGACTGCAAGTAGTCAGAAGGTTTTTTGCCAAAGCGTTGTACAAATTGAGTAGTAAAATTTGAACGTGTTTTGAAGCCGGCAGCTCGCGCTACTTCGGCCACCGAACGGTAGGTTTCCTGCTCCAATAGGGTGCGCGCTCTTTTGAGTTTTACTTCTTTAATGAAGTTGTTTGGAGTAAGCCCTGTACTCGTTTTCAAGGCCCGATACAATGTTCGTTCACTCATGGATAATTCCTGTGCCAGGAGCAACACATTGAAGTCGTCTAAATGCGCATTTTCCAGTATGGTCTTTTTTGCCTTTCCAATAAGTTGGTCATCTGCTTTTTCGGCAGGTAGCATTGTTGTTCCCGGTTCGGTTTCTTCTTTTCTCAACTGTACATTGTCCAGTACGTTTTGAATACGGGCAATAAGTTCACTGGCAACAAAAGGCTTTTGAATATAGTCATCAACACCTTCTTGCAGAGCTGCCAACTTTGACTCTAAATCGCTCTTAGCAGTGATCATGATAAAGGGAATGGTTTTCCACGAAGCATTTGCTTTAACAATTGCCAATAACTCAAAGCCATCCACTTCTGGCATCATTACATCAGAAAGAACCAAGTCTACTTTTTTGTGCTCCAGTACGGCAAGTGCCTTGTTTCCATTTGGCGCTTCCAATACTTTTACCATAGGAGCGAGTATGCTTTTAATAAATGCCCGCATTTCGTGGTTGTCTTCTACCAACAGTATTGTAGCGTTTTTATGCCTGGAAATGCCCTCGAGCAAACTGGTATGCTCCAGTATCTCAACACTGGCCTCGTCAAGGGCGCCTTCAGCTACATCTGTTTTGGCATGAAAAGTAAATTGGGAGCCTTGGCCTTCAGTCGTACTCAGCACAATGTCTCCACCCATGAGTTGCGCATATTCTTTGGAGAGTGAAAGGCCTATTCCTAAACCACCTTCCTTGCTTTTATTGGCTCCCTGGAAAAAGCGTTCAAAGATGCGATTGGCATCTTCTTCATTCATTCCAAATCCCTGGTCGGTTACCACAGATGTCAGCACTCCGTTAGCATAAGACACATTTAGCGTTATAGCACTTCCTTCCTTGCTGTATTTTACCGCATTGCTGAGTAGGTTAGACAGCACTTTTTCAAATTTGTCCTTGTCAAGTTCCAGGCAAAGCTCATCAGCCACTTGTGTCTCAAGACTCATGCTAAGTCCTTTGTTTTCAGCAAGTGCCTTAAATGAATGAAAAATGCGGTATATAAATTTCTTAAAATAAAGTGGACGGATTTTGAGTACCAGTTTGTTAGTGTCGAGTTTGGTAAGATCCAGAATCTCGTTTACCAATTCCTGAAGGCGATTGACATTGCCATAGGCCAAATCGAAATTTCCCTTGGTAGACGGTGGCAGGTTTTCTTGGTGTACAATTTGGTCTAATGGCCCCAGAATTAAGCTTAAGGGTGTTTTCAGTTCGTGGCTTACATTGGCAAAAAAGCGTGATTTAGCTTCATCCAACACCATGAGTTCCTTACGTTGTTTCTCAATCAGCTCGTTTTGATAATTGAGACGCTGATTTACTTTTTGCGACTTACGGTACAGGAAGAATATAGAAGCCCCCAAGATGACAAACAGCAGAATAAGGCCCCCAAAGAGTTTGTTTTGTGCCTTCTTGTTTTGCAGATCGGCAGCCAATAACTGGTTGTTCTGTTGTTTTTCCTTGTACTCGTATTGCGCCAGCTTGATTTTAAGGTCGGCCATTTTTTGAAAATCATGCACAAAAAAGATTGATTCCATCATTTTGCGATGATAGAATAGTGTTGACTTATAGTCTTCTTTGGCTTCATATAATTGAATAAGACGCTCGGTAAGCTGCCTTATCATGGCGTAGTTTTTAAAAGCTTCGGCTTTCTCATAGCCTTTAACTCCAGCTTCAATGGCAGCCTCGGTACTATCTACACTCATATAGGCCAGCACGAGATTGAAGTAGACAATTGGGTATTCCGTTTCAGGAGTGACTCCTGATTTAATGTCATTCATTATATCCAGAAGTATGGACTTCGATTCCTGGAAATCTCCGGCATTTCTATGCAGAGCACTCATAAGAATTTTAGAGGAAGGTAGGATCCAGGCAAAGTTGGAATCTACCTTAGCGATTTTGGAGAAACGCTCAATACTTCGCTCGGCATATATCCTGGCTGAGTCATTGTTCCATTTTTCAAAATAAGTTGCGCTAAGCCGGTTCTCTATCCAGCATAGCAACTCAATTGAATTTGCTTCATTTGCCTTATGCAGGGCTCTATGTCCATACCCAATTGCAATATCGAAGCTCAAAGTGGTACGACTTAGTTCCGTGAGCGTTACAAGTATTCTCGCAAGTTCTTGTGCAGTTCCATTGTTTGATTTGAGGCTGTCGAGGCTTTCAATAAGCAGGTCAGTAGCCTCAGGATAATTACCAGCTGCCTTTAGTGTTTTGCTTTGCTGCAGGGTTCGGTCAATTCCTGCTCCTTGCAGAGATTGTCCAAGACACAACACTTGAATCATTGCGATCCAAAACCAACTAAAGCGCATAGAACAAAAATGGGATTTGCTTTTGAATTATATGTGAAAATGGGGTGGCGAAAGAGCCTAACGAAGCTTAAGGCTTTTGGTACGATTGATTTCCAATAATGTTATTTAATCACTTTAACTGAGCCCTGAAGGAAGATTTTCTTTTTATACACCGTTCGTGCTGACACTATCCATATGTACACGTCATCTTGTACGACTTCTTCTTTAAAGGTGCCATCCCATCTAAAGTCAGGGTCATTAGATTCATAAATCCTTTCACCCCATCGATTAAATATTTTGATATTCAATTCTTCTATGTGGTGGCTTGGAATATAGAAGTAGTCGTTAACGTTATCCCCATTTGGAGAAAAGGCATTTGGTGGAAATATTGTGACGGGTGCTGCTACTTCTACCCATTTTTTCATACTGTCTTTACATCCGTTTTCTGATGTTACTATTAACCACACCGAGTAGCTTCCCAAGGTGTCATATATTAGAAGGGTATCGGAACTATAGGCTTGCAATGAATCATGAAAGTTCCATTCCCATGCTACCGCACCTATAGACTTGTCAATGAAGAAGACAGTATCTTCTTTTTCCCATACAGGATCCTTACTTCCATAATAAATAAAATCAGCCTGAGGTTCTTCGTGAATGGTGATTGTGGTTGACAACGTATCCCAACAGTTTTTGAAACTATTGGCAATAACAGTTATCTCATAAGTGCCCTTATTTCTGTACTGATGAACAATTGACTCTTGGGTTTTGACCTTGCTTCCGTCTCCCATGTCCCAGGTAAATACGGCATTAGGATCGTTGATGCCTACACCAAAATGCACTGGTACCAATTCACACAATTCTGTATCCAACGGAGCTGCTGTAATAGTCGAGATCACATTTACGGTATCCCGTAAAGTAGTGTCGCATCCGGTACGGTTGTTTATTGCGTAGAGTTGGATGAAACCCAGGTCATCGGTCCAGGTTATTTTAACCTTGTTGGACGCTAACAGGCTGTCAATTTTACCGTTTACTATTGACCAGGTATAGCTGGTATTGTTGTCGTTCGGAGTAGTATATGTTGTCGTTCTTTCGTTGGAACAAAGGCTGTCCTTTCCAATTATTTTAGGTATCGGTGAAGCGTGAATGGTGATTTCTCTATCGGCTTTAGATCTACACCCTGTCAGAGTATTTTCTAACTCAAGGCTAACATGTCCTTTCTCTTTGTTGCTCCATTTTACCGATATTCTTGAATCTTTCACATTGAGTATATCTCCACCAGTTATCCCCCAGGTGTAATTTGTATTAGCTACCTCAGGTGTGCTGAATAAACTATTTTCAAAGGCACAAACCTCATGTGGCCCATTAATTATTGGATCAGGTGTTTTTAACTTGCTTATGGATTTTGAAATAATTGTGTCGCAATCAAACCTGTTTCTAAGCTTTACTGCTATCAGTCCGATACTTCCTAAAGTATCCCATTCGATGGTTACAATGGAGTCTCCTTGATTTGAAAGGATGTTGCCTCCGATTACGGTCCATTCAGCTAATATATCCCGCATATCAGCTATCTGGTAATCGTACACTTCATTAGTACAAATACTATCTCTACCTTCAATAGCTTTTTGACCGAATCCAAGGCCTGTAATCTTGTGAGTAGTATCGCTAACACAGCCTATGCCATCTCTAATTCTGAGGGCAAGAGAACTAGAAGGGATGTCTGGGATTTTGGTTTTCACTTCTGCGGTCTTTGCCCCACTAATAATTTGGACGTTATTGCCTAACCATGTGTAGGAGTAATCCGGTGCTTGATTGGCAGATTCGAACTCAAGAGTTTCATTCCCATTAATACAGACACTATCAATACCGTTGATAATGGCTATTGGCAGTGCTTTTACAAATATGTTTTTATACGTTTTGCTGGAGCAGCCATCCGAGTTGGTTACTACTACTTCTAATGAATGAAGGGGGGCTACCCTGGGCCAGAATATGGATACTTGTTGATTTGTAGAACCGCTTTTAAAGCTTCCTCCATCAATGCTCCATTGGTGAGAGACTCCTCCTGCACTAGAGTATTTGGCGTTTGATAGTTCACATACTGTATCGGGACCTAATATGAATGAATCTGGTTTGGAATAGATAACAATGTCTTTGGCTCCGTGGCTTTCACAACCATGTTGATTGACAGTGGAAACCAGTATTTTGTGGTTTCCAGGCTGAGGCCAATATATAGTAATTGAATCTTCACCTGGACCATAGGTGGCTGTTCCACCAAGCACACTCCAAGACTTTTGTATTCCCGTAGAAGTAGAATAGAATGCACTTGACTTCATACAAAGTGTATCAGGGCCGAAGATTAGGGAGTCAGGTTTCGAATTAAGATAAACTTGTTTGCTTGCTTGGCTAATGCAACCTGAGTTGTTAATGATGGCCACTCTAAGTTGATGAGTAGTGTCTTTCTCTGGCCATTGTACAGTAATAGAATCCTTTCCAGTACCGGATAATATGATGCCGTTTGTAATATTCCATGAATGTGAGGTTCCAGTAGATGCTACATATTGTGCCATGCTTAGTTCACAGGTTGTGTCCGGTCCTGTGATTATTGAATCTGGTCTTTCGTTAATGAATATGCGTTTATGAGCCTCACTCGCACATCCGAACTGATTGGATATGGTTACATTAAGTAGGTGGACAGTGTCCTTTCTTGGCCAGAATACATTGATTGAGTCCATGGTGTTGCTGCCGGTAATAGTACCGCTTGTAATATTCCATGAATGAGCGGTTCCCAGAGATGCTGCATATTGGGCTGCAGTAAGTTCGCATAGGGTGTCCGGTCCGGTAATTACTGAATCGGGCTTTATATTGATAAATATGTCTTTTGTAGTTTCAGAAGAGCATCCATTAGCATCGGTAACTGTTATCGATATACTGTGCGCCGTGTCTTTTCTGGGCCATTGCACGTTTATGGTATCAGTCCCTACCCCGGCACTAATGGTTCCATTGATAATTGACCAAGAATACGCGGTTCCTGAAGAAGCAATGTATTGTGCGGTAGTTAGCTCGCACAAGGTGTCTGGTCCTATGATTATTGAATCTGGTCTTCCATTAATGAAAACGCTTTTATTGGCCTTGCTTGTACATCCGTATTGATTAGATATGGTTACATTAAGTAAATGGCTAGTGCCTTTCCTAGGCCAGTCTACGCTAATTGAGTCATTGCCAGTGCCAGATGCTAAAGTACCATTTGTAATAACCCAAGAGTGGGCAGTTCCGACAGATGCTACATACGGAGCAGTCGTCAGCTCGCATAAGGTATCAGGTCCTGTAATAACTGAGTCGGGTTTTGCATTGATGAATATGTCTTTTGTAGTTTCGGAAGAGCATCCATTAGCATCGGTAACCGTTACCGATATGCTATGTGCAGTATTTTTTCTCGGCCATTGAGCGTTGATGGTGTCATTCCCTGCCCCGGTACTAATGATTCCATTGATAATTGACCAAGAATACCCAATTCCTGAAGAAGCAACGTATTGCGCGGTAGTTAGCTCGCACAAGGTGTCTGGTCCTATGATTATTGAATCTGGTCTTCCATTAATGAAAACGCTTTTATTGGCCTTGCTTGTACATCCGTATTGGTTAGATATGGTCACATTGAGTAAATGGCTAGTGTCTTTCCTAGGCCAGTCTACGCTAATTGAGTCATTGCCAATGCCGGATGCTAGATAGCCATTTGTAATGGCCCAAGAATGAGTAGTTCCAGTGGATGCAAAATATTGTGCTGTTGTTAGTTCACATAAGGTGTCAGGCCCAGTAATAACCGAGTCGGGTTTTGTCTTTATGGATATGTCTTTGGTAGCTTCTGATGTGCATCCGTATTGGTTGGTAATGCTTACTTTAAGACTGTGTGAAGTGTTTTTTCTGGGCCATTGTACTGTAATTGAATCGTTGCCAGAGCCAGATGCTAAAGAGCCATTTGTAATAGTCCAAGAATGTGTGGTTCCAACAGATGCCACATATTGTTCCGTTGTTAGTTCGCATATGGTGTCTGGTCCAGTAATTACTGAATCCGGTCTTCCGTGGATGAAAACGTTTTTACTGACTTGACTAATACATCCGTATTGATTTGTAATGGTGACATTAAGCAAGTGGCCGGTGTCTTTTCTAGGCCATTGTACTGTAATCGAGTCCTTGCTAGTGCCAGATGCAAAAGAGCCATTTGTGATGGTCCAGGAGTGAGAGATGCCGGAAGATGCTACATATTGTGTGGTAGTAAGTTCGCAAATGGTATCAAGCCCCTTGATTACTGAATCTGGTTTGGAATTAATGAATATGTTTTTGGTGGTTTCGGATGTACACCCATTAATATCTGTAACGGTTACTGCCAAGCTGTGCGCAGTATCCTTTCTGGGCCATTGCACGTTAATGGTATCATTCCCTGCCCCGGCACTAATTGTTCCATTACTAATAGACCAGGTATAAGTGGCACTAGGTGATGCAATGTATTGCGCTGTCGTCAGCTCGCACAGGGTGTCAGGCCCTGTTATTACCGAGTCGGGCTTTTCATTGATGAATATGTTTTTAGCAGTTTGAGATGTACATCCATTGGCATCTGTAACAGTCACTGCTAAGCTGTGATTGGTGTTTTTTCTGGGCCATTGTACGTTTATGGTATCATTCCCTGTACCAGCACTAATGGTTCCATTAACAATGGACCAGGAATAGGTAGCACCTATTGACGCGATGTATTGTGCAGAAGTTAGCTCACATAAGGTGTCGGGTCCAGTAATTACTGAGTCAGGCTTTTCATTAATGAATATATTTTTAGTGGTTTGAGATGTACATCCATTTGCATCGGTAACTGTTACAGATATGCCATGTGCCGTGTTTTTTCTGGGCCATTGCACGTTAATGGTATCATTCCCTGCCCCGGCACTAATGGTTCCATTGATAATTGACCAGGTGTAAGTGGCGCCAGGTGATGCAATGTATTGCGCTGTCGTCAGCTCGCATAAGGTGTCTGGTCCTGTTATTACCGAGTCGGGCTTTTCATTGATGAATATGTTTTTAGTGGTTTGAGATGTACATCCATTAGCATCTGCAACAGTCACTGCTAGGCTGTGATTGGCGTTTTTTCTGGGCCATTGCACGTTTATGGTATCATTCCCCGTACCAGCACTAATGGTTCCATTAACAATGGACCAGGAATAGGTAGCACCTATTGACGCGATGTATTGTGCAGAAGTTAGCTCACATAAGGTGTCGGGTCCAGTAATTACTGAGTCAGGCTTTTCATTGATGAATATGTTTTTAGTGGTTTGGGATGTACATCCATTGACATCTGTAACAGTCACCGAAATACTATGCGCCGTGTCTTTTCTTGGCCATTGAATTTGAATGGTATCATTCCCCGTACCGGTACTAATGGTTCCATTACTAATAGACCAGGTATAAGTGGCACCAGGTGAAGCGATGTATTGCGCTGTCGTCAGCTCACACAGGGTGTCTGGTCCTGTTATTACCGAGTCGGGCTTTTCATTGACGAATATGTTTTTAGTGGTTTGAGATGTACATCCATTAGCATCTGTAACAATTACTGTTAGGCTGTGATTGGTGTTTTTTCTGGGCCATTGCACGTTTATGGTATCATTCCCTGCTCCTGCACTAATGGTTCCATTTACAATTGACCAAGTATGGGCAGTTCCTGATGAAGCAATGTACTGAGCTGTCGTCAGTTCGCATAAGGTATCGGGTCCGGTAATTACTGAGTCAGGCTTTTCATTGATGAATATAATTTTAGCGGTTTGAGATGTACATCCATTGGCATCAGTAACAGTCACTGCTAGGCTGTGATTGGCGTTTTTTCTGGGCCATTGCACGTTTATGGTATCATTCCCTGTACCGGCACTAATGGTTCCATTAACAATGGACCAGGAATAGGTAGCACCAGATGAAGCGATGTATTGTGCTGAAGTTAGCTCACATAGGGTGTCTGGTCCGGTGATTATTGAATCTGGTCTTCCATTAATGAATATGTTTTTAGTGGTTTGGGATGTACATCCATTGGCATCTGTAATAGTCACCGAAATACTATGTGCCGTATCCTTTCTGGGCCATTGCACGTTTATGGTATCATTCCCTGTTCCAGCGCCAATAGTTCCATTAACAATTGACCAAGAATAGGCCGTGCCAGCAGATGCAATGTACTGAGCTGTCGTCAGCTCGCATAGAGTGTCTGGTCCGGTGATTATTGAATCTGGTCTTCCATTAATGAATATGTTTTTAGTGGTTTGAGATGTACATCCATTTGCATCTGTAACAATTACTGTTAGGCTGTGATTGGTGTTTTTTCTGGGCCATTGCACGTTAATTGTATCAGTACCCGCCCCAGTTTTAATGGTTCCATTAACAATGGACCAGGAATAGGAAGCACCAGATGAAGCGATGTATTGTGCCGTCGTCAGTTCGCACAAGGTGTCCGGTCCTGTTATTACCGAGTCGGGCTTTTCATTGATGAATATGTTTTTAGTAGTCTGGGATGTACATCCACTAGCACCGGTAACAGTCACCGATATACCGTGGGCCGTGTTTTTTCTGGGCCATTGCACGTTAATTGTATCAGTACCCACACCTGCACTAATGGTTCCATTACTAATAGACCAGGAATAGGAGGCACCAGGTGAAGCGATGTATTGAGCTGTCGTCAGCTCGCACAGGGTGTCAGGCCCTGTTATTACCGAGTCGGGCTTTTCATTGATGAATATGTTTTTGGTGGTTTGAGATATACATCCATTTGCATCAGTCACAGTCACTGCTAGGCTGTGATTGGTGTTTTTTCTGGGCCATTGTACGCTAATTGTATCAGTACCAGCGCCTGCACCAATGGTTCCATTAACAATTGACCATGAATAGGTGGCACCAGATGAAGCGATGTATTGAGCTGAAGTTAGCTCGCACAGGGTGTCCGGTCCTGTTATTACCGAGTCGGGCTTTTCATTGATGAATATGTTTTTAGTAGTCTGAGATGCACATCCATTAGCATCGGTAACAGTTACTGATATGCTGTGATTGGTGTTTTTTCTGGGCCATTGCACGTTAATGGTATCATTCCCTGTACCTGCACTAATGGTTCCATTAACAATGGACCAGGAATAGGTAGCACCTGTTGACGCGATGTATTGCGCTGTCGTCAGTTCGCATAAGGTATCGGGCCCGGTAATTACTGAGTCAGGCTTTTCATTAATGAATATATTTTTAGCGGTTTGAGATGTACATCCATTGGCATCTGTAACGGTTACTGCTAAGCTGTGATTGGTGTTTTTTCTAGGCCATTGAACCTTAATAGTGTCAGTACCCACACCTGCACTAATGGTTCCATTAATTGCCGACCAACTATAAGATGCTCCAGCAGAAGCCACATATTGTGCCGTTGTCAGTTCGCATAAGGTGTCTGGTCCAGTGATTACCGAGTCAGGTCTTGTGTTAATTACTACGTCTTTGGTATATGCACTTGAGCACCCAAAGAAATTCTGAACACTAATTGAAACGCTATGAGCAGTGTCTTTAGAAGGCCATCTCACTTGAATTGAGTCCGTTCCAGTACCTGAAATGATGCTGCCGTTAATAGCAGACCAGGAGTAGGTATTTCCTGAGGAAACGGAATATAATGCTGTTGAGTTTTCGCAAACTGGGCTCAATCCAGAGATAACTGAATCGGGCCGCTCTATAACTGTCACAATTTTGCTAGCCGTGCTATTGCAATTGTATTGATTGCCAATGATAACGCTAAGTGAGTGCGCTGTGTCCTTTGCAGGCCAAAACACCGAGATTGATTTAGGAATGGTGTCAGGTCTGACTCCCCCACCATTTACAATTGTCCAAGTATATCCAGAGCCCAATGCGGGTACATAGGTAGCTCTCGTAAGTTCGCACACAGTATCTGGCCCTGACAAGGTTGAATCTGGTTTTGCATTAATAAGAATGGGTAAAGAGGGAGAGCTGGTACATCCGAATTGGTTAGATATGGTTACACTAAGTAAGTGTGAGGTGTTTTTTCTTGGCCAGAATACATTGATAGAGTCATTGGTAGTACTGCTTGTAATGGTTCCATTCGTGATTGCCCATGAATGAGCAGTTCCGGCAGATGCTACATATTGTGCAGAAGAAAGCTCACAGACGGTATCTGGCCCAATGATCACGGAGTCTGGTTTGGGCCTGAGAATAACATTTTTGGACCCTGTGCTTAGACATCCATATTGGTTGCCAATGGTTACATTAAGCGTATGACTGTTGGTGTTAATGGGCCAAAAAACGTTTGCGGTGTCGCTTGTACTACCACTAGTAATGGTTCCATTCGTGATTGCCCATGAGTGCGTTGTGCCAGCAGAAGCAGAATACTGAGCTGAGGTTAGCTCACACAGTGTGTCAGGACCATAGATGGCTGAATCGGGAAGAGCATCTATGCGAACGGATTTTGTAGCGGTGTCATTACATCCTAGCGAGTCAACTATGAAAAGTGATACGGTTACAAATCCGGCCGTAGTTGTATCCAGATTGGCCACCAGTGAATCACTTGCCATCGCAGAAATTACTCCCCTTGAAATGGACCAGTTGTACGTAGAGTTTGCATAATACGGAGCACCCTTAAATGTGGTGTTTCCAGCGTTGGCACACACAGAATCCCCTCCAATAATGGATACGGGAGATCTTGGGAATACATATACATCTATTGAATCGCTACCCGTACAGCCATGGACATTTGTTTCAGTGACCCAGATTTTAGTATTGACGCTGTCGTTCCAAACAACGGTTACCGAACTACTGTCTAGCGAATAGCTCTGAACAACTCCTCCTCTTATTGACCAAGCATATCTCGAAGAAGCATTGGAGGTAGTGGAATAACTAGTGGGGCTATAAATACATATAGAGTCATCCCCATTAATACTTGGAACCGGATTGTCGTTAAGATCAATAATGACATAATCCGAATCGGCCGGGCATTTATGATTGCCAGTGGTCGTGAGTTTAAGAGTAACTGTTCCAGCCGTCAATTCAGCAACTGATGGTTTGTAAACAGCATTTAAAGTTGAATCATTTGGGGTAAAGGAGCCTGTTCCTCCACTCCACTGTCCACCTAGTGCAATTTGAATTCCACCATTTAGCTGAAACGTTGAATCCGATTTGCAAATGGATCGATCCAGTCCCGCATCGGCCGCATTAGCCGCACTAAATGAGTCAACATAAACGGTGTCAAATGCTGGTGAACAACCCGTTGAATCCAGAACTTTAACAACATAAGTTTTTCCTGGTTCACCTTGTATTACCTGAGTGCTATCTATGAGTGTACTGTCAATGAGTCGCCATTCGTAGTAATATGGAGCTTTGCCACCTGATGGTATGCCTGTGAGAGGGGTAGACCCCATTCCAAAACACACTTGAGGAGAGTCTGGGTTTATATCAACCACCAGATCAGTAACAAACTCAACCTTTGCCGAGTCACATGAGCTAAGAGAAGCACATCCACCGATTGAACCACATACTTTGTAATAAACAGAATCTGGGAAAGGATAGGTGGCATTTACATAGGTGGTGTCGCAGCCTTTTACACATGACAAAAATGTATTGTGCAAAGAGTCGAAAGGTGTGGATGTCCATCTAATGGTAGAGTCTATATACCCTGTAGCAGCCAAAAGACCAGAACATGCTTCGGTAATAACAATATTGCCTGAAATATCTGGTTTGCCAACAGATGTGATTTGATACGTGTTTTTATTGGACCCGGGTTTACAGAATGTTATCGTGTGTGGCCCTACTCCTGACAGACATAGTATATTACCAATAGGGACTTTAGTGCCACAACTCACTTGGTAAAAGAGCGCACCAGTTGGTAAGGCACCTTTGATAAGATCGAGCTTTATACCATAGGCATTTTTGTCAAGTGTAACAACGAATTTGATACACCGGTCTGGATGCTTGGCCCCACAGCAGGTATCATTTCTTGATACGCTCGTACTTGTCCAGATGGAATCAGGGTTACCTGTGAGGTCTACAGTAAAGGATGGAACGGAATTTCCACATATTTGAGCCTGGCACACGTTAGCCAGGGTTAAACACACTATTGCTGCTCTCCAAACCTTCATCCACTCTTTTATCTCGATGAACTCCCTAAAATACACGACGAATTTAGTGTTCGTGAATTTGAATCTAGTAAGGTGCGATTTGAATTGTGGCGTTTCAGGTTTCTTTTGCGGTAAGTTTGAAATGCCAATGGTCTTGAAAGGTCAGTGTATAAGATGCTGGGGTAAAGTGATGATTTGCTGTTGAACTGTAAATGAATCTGAGGTAACGAAAGCTACAAATGGAGCTTAGTACTCAAGCCTATATAAATAGAAAGCCGCCCATACTTGGGCGGCTTTCTTTCACTTTATTCTAGATCAAGTACTCTAGTCGGTTAATGTAAACTTCTCAATAAGCTCAAAGCCATCTCCTTGTATCACCACATAGTACACTGATGGGGAAAGGTTGTCCAGATTGAGGGTTTTGCTAAAGCTACCACCTGCATTCTCGTTCAATGTTTGAACTTCCTGGCCAAGGGTATTTCTAATAACCACAGTGAAGTTTCCATTGTCGGGCAATTGGAGTTCCATGTTGAGGACTCCATTTGAAGGATTTGGATATAGTTTTAGTGAAGCTATTGCCTCTTCTTCTATTCCTACAGTCTCCTGAGTTTCCACAACAATTACAGGTACAGTAATACTTCTTTTGTTTCCAGAAGGATCACTCACTTCATATTCTACAGTGTAGTTCCCAATAGAGTTTATGTCTACATCATCGCTTACCACACTCACCGTTAATTCTGTGCTTGCATAATAGTTGTCTTCAAAACTCACGTCGGTTGCTGCATCAAAAGCGGTCCATCTTGGAATGTAAATGGTACTTGCTGAAGCGAGTTCAGGAGCCACTCTGTCCACTACTTGAATTTCTCTGGTTACATCAACTTTGTTACCGGCTTTATCAGTTACCGTGTATAATAAATCAAAAGTGCCGAGTACATCGGTGCTGCCTGTCCAGGTGCCGCTTGTTACAGTGGTGTATTCGTGGTTTTCTACCACTGTGATGCCTTGGTCTGTATACTTGCTGAAAACGTCTACTACCTCAGGGTTCGCTCCATTAAGAGTCACTTTAGGCGCAATGCTGTCTCCAATCTGAATTACCACACGCACGCATGCGGGACCATTTCCAGTAGCGTCTGTTACGCAGTAATCTACCGGGTAAAATCCGAGAGTAGTGTTATCTATAGTACCGTTTCTATCAACAACAAGTGCTTTGTCGTAGTTGTCATCATACACTAGGGTTGGGTCCACTACAGGTTCATTGATCTGAATGAAAAAGGTGTCTTTAACGCCAGTACCAAGACTTATCGTTGGCAATGTTCTGTCTGCTACAACTATGGTGCGGTACTCTGACCTTTTATTTCCGTTGTCATCTGCAATTTCATAGACAATTGTATAGGTTCCGGTAACGGTATTATCCAGAGCACTGGTTACCACTACCTTGCTGGTTACATTGCCGTTTACCAGGTCGTATGCTTTGTACCCGGGTTCTGTCCAAGTACCAAATACTTCAATGGTATCAACTAGCTTTCCAAAAAGAGTCATTTTCGGAGGTGTGATATCATCTCCTACCTTGATAGTGTAGTCTTCAAACTCGCCAAACATATGTGGGCCACATGCAGTGTTGTTAAGGCTTGCCAGATTGGTAGAAATTCTCATAACAGTATTTCCTTTTCTGGCTGTAGGAGGCGTTCTTACTGAATCGGTAAAGCTTAATGTGCTGGCACCGCTTTCTGAAGCGACTAATTCATCGGCATCGTCAAAATCTCCGTCAATATTCCAGTCAATCCAAACTTTTCTATTCATGGCTTGTCCGGTACTTGATCTTGAAACGGTGATAGGATAGGCCTTTCCTGGTTCTACGTTTGCAACTAGATGGGTATAGTTGGCATGTCCCTTTTCGCCCACGGTAGTGCTATTGTCAATTTCATTAAAGCTCACTTTAGAAATTCCCAAGTCGCGATTGAGGTTGGTAACGGCTGGTTGGCAGTATTCTATTACTCTAATGAGGTTGGACTTAATGACAGAGTCGGCTCCGGCAGGGTTCTCGGCAACGAGTTTTACAGTGTATTTACCGCTTTTGGTAAATACTACCGGAAGGTAAGTGTCATTCAATGTAGCGTTGGCCTGAAGAGAATAATCAGCAGGGGTAATTTCCCAACGATAGTCAGTAACGCAATAATCCGCCGAGCCTTCAAGAACCACGGTTTTACCGGTTATTGTTAAAGTGTCAGAAGTGCTAAAGTCTGGTTTGGCTTTCTTCTTGGCTGCTTCCACCACAATGGTTTTTGTAAAAGAGTCAGGTTGAGCACAGTTGCTGTAAGCCATTAATTTCACTGTAAGGTTTTGAGCAGTGTTTACGGTGTGTACTACTTTATTACCTGTACTATCAAATTTGCCGTCATTATCCAGATCCCATTGGGTATAAGTCCATCCGCCGGTTGAGGTGTTTTCCAGTACAAATGGCAATCCTTCACAAACGGTATCGGGTGCGTTGAAACTAGCTACAGGGTTGGCCCAGGTTGCCTTTTTGGCTGTCCAGTCAATAGAAAAACCTTCCTTGGTAGTAGAAAAATCACTGCTCTCAAAAACTACGTATGCAGTTCCCGAAAGCGCTGTCATGCTACCAGGAATACTTGGATCTGATTTACTTCCGGTCATTCCTTTTGGAAAGTTCGTAGCATCCCATAGGGGGCGACCATAGTGGTCGTCGCCATCGTACATCCTAAGATAGTCTCCGTTAGCTAAATCAAAATCGTTAATGTCAAATTCAAGCTCACCTTTACATCCGAAGATACGGTAAGTACATCTGTTAATTCCATTGAGGCCTTTTGAATAGTTTCCTGAAGCACCACCGTCGTCAAACAAAGTACCGAAGGCTCCGTTGGTCTCGTTTTGCGCACTACACATGGTAGCCGCCTGACGTACTCGGATGAAAAGCGTTTTGGTAAGTGAATCAGATCCCATGGCATTAGAAGCCCTAAGTTTAACAGTGTAGTCACCAGAAACATAAAAGACACCTGATGGACTTTTGGCTGTGGAATCAATACTAAATGTATTTGTAACAATGCCTAAGAAGGCGTCATAGGCAAGCTTTGGAGTGATGTCCCAAGTCCATTCTGTAGGGCCGTTGCCAGATAAGTCAAAAAGCTTAAACAGTTCATCTGTATAGAGTTCAACAGATGAGGCTGAGAAGTTCACTTTTGGAGCTCTCAATACCTGGCTTACGTACACGTATTTTGTTAAAGTGTCAGGACCATTGCAGTTGTCCATGATTAATGTGACAGTGTCAGGGCCAGTATTGGTAGGTTGGTAAACTAAATGCAGGGAGTCACTCATAAACTTGCCATTCACCATCCAGCTACTTCCGTATTCAATAGAAGGGCTCAACTTATTTTGAATAGTTGCCGGAGAGCCCAACCACAAGGTGTCTGGTGCAATGAAGTCCGCTTTCACCGGAAGGTGTGTTTTAGGCACTTCATAGGCACCAAGAGAAGTAAAGTAGCGGCATCTACTGGTGCTGTCAATATCCATTTCTATTCCAACACCGGGAGCATAGAGATCAGGAAACCTGCTTCCGGGCTTTAAGTTCCTTGAGTTGTTTACCCAGTCTGGATCCTTCCCTTCACTGTTTTGGTTGTGGGCCGACCCGTTATATGCTTTAAGTGCCGTGAGATCTGCATAGGCAGTTCGGTCTATTTCAGCCAGGTTTTGCGCGTTGTGGGTATAGTTGTTAAAGTCAAAAGCTGAGAAGGTGGTTGAGTTGATTTGCAAAGCCACGTATCCCGCTTTTTGCGAAATAATATTATTTCTGAAATCAATTTCAGAACAATAGTAAAGTCCAACACCCGATCCCTGTCCTAAATATGAGCTTGAATTATGTTGTACGCTTACATTGTTGGAATTGCTCAGGTAAATGGTTTGGGGATAATCGGATGAGAACAATTCATTATTTGAAACAAGCGAGTTCTCTATTCCATTCCATCCGCTACCATTACCACTATATACGTAAATGCCTCCAAATATTCGGTTACCGGAAACATTGAAATTACTAATGTATTGTCCTTGAAAGGCATTTGACCAAGTGTAGGAAAGGCTGTCAACCGTGTTGCCAATGAACTCAAGACTGTCCTGATAGTTGGATAAAATGCCAGAAGCCTGAGAATTGATTATTGTGTTTCCTAAAAAACTGTTATTGGAAGTATACCCCGGGCCTTCACCAGTCATTACAACGCCATTGTAACCACCTTTTATAGTGTTTCCAATAAATGTGTTGTAACTACCTGAAGAACTCTGATTCCAGGTATTTGTTGGGTCTTCGGCCATAGCAATAGCGTAGCAGGTCCAGTTGGGAAACACACTAACAGCAAAAATGTTACAGTCTTTAAAGCTGTTATGGTCAGCATTGTTAAACATGTGAGCCACAATACCTGAGGTGTTTCTGTTTTCAAGAGTAAGGCTTTCAAAATGGATGAAATCTGCTCCGTCTAATGAAATCGTGGGTAGGGTAGATGCGGAATAAATGCTAACCGAATCCCTGTGTGCTGCTTTGAAGGTAATAGTATTGGTATTGCTTGCGCCACCAATTTCTTCAAAATCAAAGTTGAAATTATAGCTGCCTGGCTCAATATTGAATACCAGTGGTCCGGAAACACCACACCTTAGTATGGCCACAGCCTCATCCAAATCTTCAAAATCCTTGCCTTTACCTACAGTGTAGCTTCCCTGGAAGCCAGAGCATAGTTGCCAGTCCTTCTGGTCCTTGGTATCAGGGTCGTCTTTAATAGGGGGAGATATTCTTACCGATAGTTGAAAGTCTCCTCCTCTATTGGGAATCCATGGCTTTGTAAAAGAAAAATTCTCTGTAGCACCGACCTTCAGTTTTTTTAGTACCATGGTGTCTTTTACCCAGGTTTTACCACTGTCAACGGAATACTCCACATATACATCGGTCTTTTTAATATCGTTTGTACCGGTGTTTTTAAAGACTACCGAAATAGTGTTTGTAGTAAGGCTCACTGATAAGGGACCATTAAGTGCATACACGTCCAGGTCATAGGGAGCCAGGTAATAATCGTTAGGCCCTATATCAATTTTATTGTCTTTGGTATTGGGTCTTGTACTACCATCAATATCTTTTCCAATACCCATATCAACCCCCTTGTTGTTCAGCTTTACGGAATAGCTGCGGTTAATTTTGTAATCCCATTCGGGATCTTCTGTCAAGCTGTTTTTGTTCCACTGACCTCCGTAAGCCGTTTGGTAATCGGCCATGGAAGTATACCCACGATTGGAATACATAAAGAAGTAGTAATTGCTAAAGAAGTAGTCGTTATGATCCCAATACAGGGGAGATGAAGTAGTATCATTAGCATATACTGACATGCAGGTCCATCCGTTGCCGTCAGATTGTAGAATGTTGTTGGCAAATTTGATATCGTTAAGGTTGTCTGTGTATATGGTAAGAGCCTCTCCACTGATGCCTTCCATGTAGTTGTGGAAATAGTTTACCATCTGGCTTTCGTCATGCCTTACGCAACTGGCATAATTACCATCAGCGATAAATACATTATTGGTAATATTAATTGTATCTCCTTTTACTACCACATTACTTTCGGCTACACGCATAGGAGAGTAGGAAGTGAGTACTGTATTAGCATCAATATCGGTTCCTACTGAACGGTAGTTATAAATGCCAGCCATATTCCAATAGTTGGCTGATGTTTGGATGTCATTGTTTGCAACTTCTGCTTCTTCTTGGTGGTAGAGGTATACTCCGTAAGCTGAAAAGCTACGGATGATGCAATCTTTCACCACGTTATTACTTCCTAGAGATGTGCTACTCGCTCCAAAAAAGCCGAAACCCATAAATCCATTGGTTACTGAGCACTTTTCCCACCGGTTGTTGTCAGATGCATTGCAGCTCACAACGATAGGTCTACGGCTACCACCCAAGGTGGTTAGGTTACAATTATCGAAACTATTGAACTCACATCCGTTGCTCATCATTACAATTCGAGTTGGAGTGGAGTCTACTGCTTCAATGCTTAAGTCAGAAAATGATACATAGCTCACTTGTGACATGTTCACTATGATCGTGTCAATACGAGTGGTAATGACCACATCTTCGCTAACACCACTTTTTCCTTCAAAGGCAATGGTATTGGTGCTGGAAGCTCCTGTAATGGCTCCCTTAAAGTTTAGTTGGCCATTGTACTGGCCTTTTGAAATTGAAAAAGTAACAGGGCCACTTACACCACTCTTATAAAGAGCGTCTACGGCATCGGTTACCGATTTGTAGTTTTTAGATCCACTGGCTGTGGAGTCTACCGTGTAGCTGCCGCTAAGCTGGGCCTTAGCGAACTGGCTGAGAAAAAGAGCAAGGCAACAGAGCAGGAGTGCCTTGGGGAGTAATGATTTCATGCAAGGTTTGTTTTTGTAGAGTGAGAGTTTTTGTATTAGAAAGCGATTTAACGGCACTTTCTGATTTTTGGATGCACCTGGATTCGTTTTGGATGCATGCTTTTATTGTTAATTCTGATAAATGTGGCGAACGGTAGTTATACAATTAAAAGAAATTGTCTTCATGTCACGTATGATAGTATCTGTATTGATTGTGATAGCTCTTAGAGGTGAAGGTTTAATGGCAGCTCTGAGTACAATTGACAACTTTGTCTGCTGCCTTTCTAAGGCTACATCATCGATCATTTAGATCACTCATATACTACCGTTGTTTCAAGAAGGGGCCATCATCCTATTTTGTACAGCAAAGGCAAATTGCTGAGTGCTTGAAAAACACGCATTGTTTGTTAACAGAATCTACTTGCAAGAACAGCTAAGTTCGCTGTAAAATCAATCAACCATGAAAAAGATTACGTTAGCAATGGTGGCCATGTTCATTCTGGCTACCTCGTTCAAGGCATCAGAACCGGCAGCTAAGCTTGCTTCAAATGGGAAGAAGGTGGCGCTTACCAGTTTTTGGGTATCCAAGCATATTGGTTTTGAAGAATTGGGTGGGGGAGCTGCTTTGGGTGCGGCCATAGCTTCTTTAGCAGAAGATCCCAACTTTAACCTACAACCTGTTTTGGACAATTTTTACAACACGTTTACTACCGAGTATGCAAAGCAATTTCCCTTTGAGTTATTGCCGGAAGAAGATGTGCTGGAGAAACCAGAATACGTGGCCTATGAGGGACGCTTTAATGAGTCTGATGATGCAGATCAAGGTAAATTATTACAGCAGTTTCTTACGCCTAAGACATATAAACCCTTACAAGAGTCACTTATTAAGGGTGAGAAAAGTAACCAGACCCAAATGGTGAACATGTTTAAAGAAGTAGCTGATGGAGTGATGTTCGTATCCATGGGCTATGACTTTGTGAAGAAGCCTATGCCAATGACAGCAGGGGTAAGGGCCTATATCCGAATTAAAATATGGAACAAAGAAGGTAAACGAGTACTGGCCATCAATGAGTATGGAACTTCTAAAAAGAGTGTACCAATAGTGGCCGGAGTACCAATTATGAAACCAGAGAAACTTCTTCCTCTATGTGAAAGTGCATCTGAAAAATTAGTGGCTGACCTAGGCAAGCGATTGGGCAAGATTGCTAAGAAGGCCGAGAAGAAACTTTAATCACAATAAACAATCTACATATAGAAAGGCTGCCGGTACTGGCGGCCTTTTTTGTAGCCCTTTTAATGCCATACCTTGGCTAATATCTAAAAAAATTACTCTATTGCTTCCAGCTGCCATAGATTGTTTTTTCTGGATAGAATCAGAGTTTCAGTTGGTTTGAGCCCGTAAAACTCCATTCGCCTTTTTCGCTGTTTGTCTTCCTGTTTCGTATAGTCTCTTGAAACATACACATATTGGATGGGCTCATCAAACTCAACCGTTACAGCGCATTTTCCGTTTTCTCTTGCCTTGGTATCAATAATCTTAAAACCGGGCGTTTTTCTATTTAGCAACCCATAGCTGATATGGAAATCTTCTAGATCTGTTTGACTTTCAAATAAATAGGCTTTAAAAAAGTCGAGCTTAAAGGAGCTTTCCAATTGGTAATCACTTGGGCTTATGCCGGCATTCACAACATGTTTTTTATGTTCAATGTTCTCAACTCCGTTGGTAAAATGGTAATAATTGCGCTGGTAAGGCACCGTTTTCTCATAGGGAACACAGCTGCGAATTAATTGATTGATGGTAACTTCTTCGGCATCCTTATAAGTGTCCGTTAAGCCTTGGTGATGAGCTCTTATCCACTCAAGGCATTGTGCCATTCGCTGGTTTACAATTTTGTGAACACGTTCTTTGCCAGGGGTAGCAACCTCCTTGGGTATTTCAATTCGAATTTCCTTACCTGGTTCTATATCACTGAGCGGAACAAGTGTGTCGTAATTGGCCCACTGAACTTTCACGCTTCTGCCTTCGGTATCTCTGTCCTCATAATAGGGTAGGAAAAAGGAACCCGCGCTATTGGAGGTGGCCACCTGATCGTATTCTGAGA
>Ga0213840_1001135_pt1 | contig 23715 bp, 22 predicted proteins | sample SWPATP22_FD_160132 | JGI IMG/M metagenome (GOLD analysis project Ga0213840, IMG submission 160132) | Coastal seawater microbial communities from Marineland, Florida, United States - SWPA TP2 #2 | ecosystem: Environmental > Aquatic > Marine > Coastal | place: USA: Florida | collected 2016-08-14 | reverse complement strand
GCCGGCTCACCCGGCTCGGCCAGCTCGGCCGGCTCGGCCGGCTCGGCCAGCTCACCCGGCTCGGCCAGCTCGGCCAGCTCGGTCGGCTCACCCGGCTCGGCCGGCTCACCCGGCTCGGCCAGCTCACCCGGCTCGGCCGGCTCACCCGGCTCGGCCGGCTCGGCCGGCTCACCCGGCTCGGCCAGCTCACCCGGCTCGGCCGGCTCACCCGGCTCGGCCAGCTCACCCGGCTCACCCGGCTCGGCCAGCTCACCCGGCTCGGCCGGCTCACCCGGCTTGGCCAGCTCACCCGGCTCGGCCAGCTCGGCCAGCTCACCCGGCTCGGCCAGCTCACCCGGCTCGGCCGGCTCACCCGGCTCGGCCAGCTCGGCCAGCTCGGCCAGCTGGAGTCTGTTTCTCGGAAGACCTACCTAGTGCTCGGAGGATCAAGATCACCAGGCATGGAATGACCGAAGGTTGCCACGAAGGCTTGCCGGATGATGGGGTCGTCCTGCAAGGATGCAGGCTCATCGCGTTGGCGGAAGCGGTCGTTGGAAGACCCGCCGTCCAAAGCCTGCGCTCGGACGCGAAGATTGACGGTCGGACGGGTTGAGTTGTCGCCGGCCTTGGTTCGTGGGGGTGGATCTTGGGTTTGAGAGGCAGCTGGACGAAGGGATGGAGGTGGAGGTTCTAAGAAGAATTTTTCCTTCGGTTTTCCCCTTCGGGATTGCCGACCGATTTCCGGACGGCAATTAACCTCTTCTCGACTAGAAGGAGAGGGCGCACGAAGCCGCATCCGGGTTACTTCGCGCCGCAAGTCTCCGCCCTCAGGCATCCCTCGGTTGACCCGAGCAACCTGAGCCACCGCAGCGTCCTCGGCCCTCTCGGACGACTCTGCCGGTGCGACCTCCGTGACAGGCTCCTCTTGGTGCTCCACAGCCGTCAGGTCCCCGCTCATCAGGGCCTGAGCCCTCCGCAGGTCTCGGGCCTCCTTCGCTACCTCCAGCTCGGCCAGACGAGCCCTGGCGAGCACATCTGCCGCCCGAGCGACATCAGGCGTGGTCGCCACTCGAGGGGGCAGGGCGCGGTGACGCAGACGGTTTCGGTCTCGGTTCCGCGTGTTCACCGCCCGGCGCCTCGCTCGACGGGGCCGTAGGGTCTCTCGCATCGCGGCGGCAGCAGCCGGGCTATCTTCCTTGCGCGTGCACTTGTCCAGCAACCCGAGCCCCTGTTCGAGGGGAGTCGTCCCAGGAATGGGCTCCCCATGGCGGTTTTTCTTCCCCTCGAACCACCAGGGGCCAAGGACATACAGGTTCGTGCTCCGCTGAACCGGCGCGGGGCCGTGTTCTCCAGGCTTCGAGGTCCGCACCCGCTGCAGGATGCCCAGCGTCTCCAGGCGGCCGATGGCCGCCCACCACGTGGAGGCAGCGCACCCCTTGAGCGTGTGAGCATCAGAGGCGGACAGCCGGAGTGCCAGCCGACGCCGAACCAGCATCAGCTCGAGAAGCGCTACGACGTACAGTGCGACCGACGAGCGGCATCGCTGGGCGCGCAGAACTTCCTCGAGTCTCGCGGACACTGCCGGCTGGCGTGCAAGGCCGTAGAGGTCCAGCAGCCCGAGACTGCGGGCGTACACCTCGCGCTGGACAGCCTGGTCCCGGGAGGACAAGCCCCGGTACCGCCGCTTCGTCACCCATCCCCAGGCCTCCCCGAGCTCAGCGTCGGACATGCACCGCAGCTCGGCGTCGTACTCAGCCGGGAGTTCGAACACCTCGTCCTCCCGCCGGGTGCTCTTGTCTTGCCACGCCAGCAGCGACAGCTCCTCGGCGCTCCGCTTGCAGTCCGGCGTCTCTTCTTCGAAGGGGAGGGCGGTCTGCAGCTTCGCCAACAGCGCGTCGACCTCCGACTCCTTCGCTTCTGACTCGTCCTCGATCTCGGGGGCCACAGACCCGGCGACCCCGGGCAGCACGCGCTGGCCATCGCCGTCCTCGTACGCCTCAGGCGGCAACGGCAGCGACTCCTGCCACCCCTCGGCGAAACCTGGCCGCCCAGGTTCTCCACAGGCGTCCTCGTCCTCGGCGCGGTCCGGCTGGTCGCTAGGGGGCGGGGGACTCTCGGCGTCGTCCTGAGCCTCCTGAGAGGGTCTCAGGGGAGCGTCGACCGTGTGAGCCGCCAGGGACGCCCCCTCGGCTTCCTCTGCCGCCAGGGCGGCTCTCTCGGCGCCCTCGCATTGCGGAAGCCCCGCGGACGCCTCAGGCGGCTCGCCAGGCGCCTCTGTCGAAGCGTTTGCCCCGCGCTTCGAGAGCACCTGCTCTTCGAACTGCCGAGCCATCTCCGGGTCGAGACGACGCAGCTTTTCGAGGTCCCGGCGCTTCATCGAAGACCTCCTCGAGTAGCGAAGGAGATCTCTCTCACAGCGGCGCGCGATTCAGCGCGCGCGCGTCGGACTACACGACCAAGCGACGCCCTACGGGCGTGCGCTCGGCCGCAGAAATCTGCGGCAAGCATCCGGCCTAGACCTCAGCGACGTGTGACGCGGCTGTGATGGTCAGGGGCTTGGGAGACGGACGGGTGGTGTGCTACGTTTTTCATGTCGTCCTCCTCTTCAGGACGGCGTTGGCGCTCCGGGATCCGGGCGTTCCGGTTGACTCCGAGGTGGAAAACGGAGTCTTTCCCTGAGAGGCCAGCATTCCAGTGCTGGCCTTCTCGCTTTAACGAGCGCGTTGTTTGGAGGGTCAATCCGACCAAACCACGCAGTTTAAGTCTAGCGGCAATCCGGACCTGACCCTAGGGGGCAGATGGCCCTCTATCAGGCCCTTGAAGCCAGCGTGACGCCCGTTCTACGTACCATGGCAACCGGGTGTCCGGAGCTTCGGCCACCCCTGTATGGGGCAAGCACGGGAGATCACCCTCATCGGCCGACGAGCCAGGAGATCTGACACCCGAACTGCACCGAGAGCTGGCTCAGGCGCTCCAGGCCGTCGAGGCGAACACAATGATATCCTCATCGTGATGGACACCGAGTCCACAGATCCCAACCCCTCTCCCCGAGAGGTTGTCGAGCGACTTCGGCAGGCGTACCCGTTGACGTTCACGGATCCCCCCAAGCCGCTGCAGAAGGGGATCCACAAGCAGATCCGTGCGGCAAGGCCCCCCTCACTCCAGGGGGTGAACAACACGGCGATCTCCAAGGGCGTCGGCCGCTGGGTTCGGCAAGAAGCCTACCTCAAAGCCATCAAAAACAGACAGCCGCGCCATGACCTCGAAGGCCGCCCCGTCGCCGAGGTCACCGACGAAGACGTGAAAGAGGCACGTCGACTCCTTCGGCAGCGTCGCTATCGCCTCAGGAAGCGTCGGAGACAGCCCAAGGCCACCACAGCGCAGCCAGGGACCCCAGCGGCGGTACCGGGGTCTCCTCAGCCTCCCCAGCCCACTCAGCACTCGACCGCTGAATTCAGATAGCCGAGCAAGCGCCCTCAGGCCGCTTGGCAGAGCAGGGTCAGAAGAGCCGTTGCCGCCTGCTGTGGCAGCACTGCTCCTCCAAGGCATCGGAGGCGGCTTCGTCGTCGACGAGCGTGTACCCCTCGGGCAGACCCATAAGCCCCTCGACAAACCCCGGGTTGAGCACGACCGGCCCTCGACCACGAAACCCATGCTTCCCCATCGTCCGGGCGTGGCGGGAACACCACTGACGCATCTTGTCGGTCAGCGTCGTCCCGGCGTGCGAGGCCGCGCCCGGCCGAGTGGTGTGGCGCGCCGAGTCCCGGGCATCGCTTGCGCAGGGCGTCGGCCACCAACTCCCGAGCCTTTCCAACCCAGGCGTCCCAGCGCTTGGTCGGGTCGAGTTCGAGCCGTTCTGCGAGCTCCCGTACGAAGACGCGGTCGGCGTAGGCCAGAATGAACACCCGCTCGCGGCGATGTGGGGCACCGACGTTGGCCGCTCGAAGGCTCGTCCACTCCGCATCGAACCCTGCTTTGGCCAGCTCCGCGAGGACTTGGTCGAGCCCCCGCGCCCGGAGCTGCCCGACATTTTCGACGACCACGACTTTCGGCCCAACTTCGCGAATGGCTCTGGCGAACTCCGACCACAAACCGCTCCGTCGGCCGCGGAGTCCCGTCCGCGTGCCCGCGCTGCTGATGTCCTGGCAGGGGAAGCCGCCGCAGAGGATCGAAGCTTCAGGAAAGTGGCGGACCGTTTGGATGTTCCCGAGGTTCGGGACGTCCGGCCACCACTGCTGCAGGACGTGGCACGCGTAGGGGTCGACTTCGCTGTGCCACGCCACTTCGCCACCACAGACGGCTTCCGTCGCGAGGTCGAGGGCCCCGATGCCCGAGAAGAGGGAACCGATACGCGGGGTCTCGACGCGGGCCTTACCGTGGGTCGTGCTCTTGTCATCGTCTCGCTCCATCACACTGACTTCAGGGCGCTGTGGCGCCGGAACATCTCGACCACGACATCGACCATCGCCTCGGGCGTGGTCGTCCGCCCTCGTACGTCCTTCATCCCCCTCGCGACGCCGATCGTCAGCTTGACCTTGCCGCTCTTCGGCGGGTCTCCGCCCGGCTCCCAACCATGGATGCTGAGCATCATCCGATTGTTCTCGCGCCTGGCTCCGTCCTTGGTGTCCTTCGGAACGTTGTAGTGATTGAAGTGGACACCGCGGTACGCCTTGGTGGCGAAGAGTTGGCCGCCGGCCTCGGCTCCTCGATCCCTGACCGCGGCAACGAACGCCTCGAGCCCCATGCTCGAGGTGACCTGTTTGCGCGGACGCTTCGGCCGCGGCTTGGGTCGTGCGAACCGGCCGTAGCGGTACATGAGCACGACCGCCTCCTCGGCCGTCATCTCTCCCCTGCGGTAGTGGCCGTAGGCCGACGCATGCACACCGGGCCGCCCTGACTTCCGCGCCCGGAGAGCCTCTTCGACCTTGTCTTGGGCCGACTCGTCGAAGTCCTTGCCCGGGAACTCCGCATCGAGGAGCGCGAACTCCTCGGTCCAAAACGCCACATCGGCCGGCGTGTGCAATAGCTTCGGCGGCGACGTCTCGACCCGCGCATAGGGGGTGTCGTCGCGTTTCTCGACGAACGTATCGAGGTAGGTCATCGCAGCATTCCAGGCCGCGTCCCCAATCTGCCGCTGCCACGCGCCCTCGGAGCGGGCCCACCTGAAGCCGCTGCGCTTGAGCCACGTCCGGTTCAGGGCCGGCGGCTTGCCACCCGTGAAGATCTGCAGGCGGTTGAGTTCGCCGTTCTCCACCACCTCCACATCGCCTCGCTCCAGCGACCGAGCAGCGCGGCCCTGTCGCTTCTCGAGCGTCTCGATCCGCTCGCGTACGCGCCGGATCTCCGCCCCGAGGTTCTTGAGGGCGTAGCCGGGCGTCGGGTACTTCCGTTTGCCCGCGATGTCCCTGACCGAGGCGGGGTTCAGGGGGTTCTCAGCGTCAGGGAGCCTGCCCTGACGAGCGAGCCGATTCTTGCGCTTGGTCTCCTCGCGCGCGGCCTCCATCTGCGCCAGCTTGGACTTCAACCGTTCGAGTGCGCGCGGGTCGTCGCTGGAGATTGCGGTGTTGTCCTCGGCCGCGTCGGCTCGCGCATCGAGGCGCACGGCCCTTCGTGTCGCCTCGACACTCATGGACATGTTGGCGTGCGAACGGTCCAACGCTCGGCGATGACGTCGCTCGGAATGGTGCCCGATCTTGATCGGCTCTCCCCACGGCGGTAGGTCGCGCCCCGACGCGTCGTAGCGGGACTGCGCTTCGCCTCGAGCCTTGTCGGCGCGCGAGCGTAGACGCTCCACCCGACTGTCGCGGCGCTCATCGTGATCAGCTCGGCCGATCCCCAGCGCAGCACCCGTCTGCACCTTCGAGTCGGAGCCCGAACCGGCAGCCTCCGGCTCTGGGAACGCGAAGTCGCTCATCGTCCTCGTCCACCGTTCCCCCCATTGTGATTTCGGCGCCCACGCAAACGAACGCGTCTGCTCGGTCCGAGACGTCTCCTGCCCCCGCATGGGGAACGCGAACGTGTTCAAGAACAGCTCGGCCAAGCGTGGGTCCGAGTAGTGGGTGACCGTGAACAACCGCGCGAAGGGCCGAACCGAAAACACCGTCTTCCCGGAGCCACCAGGCGCCGTCCGGACCATGAACGCGTGCTCGTTCGAGACCGCGTGCAGGGGCGATGCGGTCTCTTCGTGGTGGTTCGCGTACCCAACGAACGCCTCCACGAGCATCTGGACCTGCTCATCGCTCATTCGCTCGTTGACCGTGGCCGAGTTCGCGGGGGCCTGGTCAGGCAACGTCACCACGCGGAGCGGTGTTGCCTTGGGCCTGGTCGGCGTCGGACTGGGCGACTTCATCTCCGGCCTCGCCCGCTTTGCATTCGGGTCGAATGGCCCGGGCGCATCCAAGCCCGCCGCCTCGGCCACCCGGCGGCGAAACGCCTCGATACGACTCGGGACGATGCCGGTCGGGACGCTATCCGCGTTGCTGATGAACCGGGTGACCAACACCATGAAGCTGTTGCTCCGCGACGAGTCCTCGCCGAACAGAGCCCGCAAGGCAGCGTCCTGCGCCTCGGTGAAGCGCCTCTCTTTCGTCCGAATGTCGAGCGTCGAGGCAAACGAATGGTTTGGTGTCGTCACACTCAGGCCCAGCTGGCGTGCGTTCAGCATCGTCCGCACCGCCTTCGCCACGTGCTTGCGCTCGACGTACTGACCTTTCGACTCTGCGGCGTCCTTGAGGTCTCGCAGCACGACGTCCATGCGCACGGGGGGCCCGTCGTCCTTCACAACGCTGCCCGAGAGCTCTGGCTTCGCGACCGGCTTCGCCGGGGCCTTCGCCCGTGAAGCCTTGCGCCGCGGTGGGGTCTTCGGCTTGGCGGGCGCGTCGCGCTTGGCTACGGACGCACGCGCCTTCGGCGGAGGGGACACACTGCGACCAGCGGGTGCCCAGCGCAACGCCGTGTAGGCCTGCGTACGTGTCAGTCCCTCGCTGGAGACCGCACCGACGAACCCCAGCGTCATCGCATCGGCGTGACTCAGACCGGCGAACAACCCGCGTGCCGCCTGCAGCTCTGCCTCTTGGCCGAGGCCCCGAAGCACCTCGCGGTCTTGGTCAGAGAACCCTGCCCGCGCCAACACGTCCAGGCGGACGGTCTTCCCGGCAGACGCGGTCCCACCGTCCTCAAGCAGCACCACCGCGTAGTGATACGGCCACGTGTTGTCGAGCGTGCGCCAGAACTTCGCCTCCTCTTCGCGCCGACGCAGGGTCGGAAACCACTGCACCGGGGGAGTCCAGCGCAGCAACTCGCCGTCGGCCGATCGTTTCGCCCCCAGGCGCCGCGCCTCGTCGAACATCTCCCGCGCACTTGCATGCCCGACGAGCTCGCCCGTGCCCAGGTCGAAGAACACCGCGTCGGGCGAGGTCTGCTTTGGTTTCCACGTCGCCTTGAGTGCGTACAGCCCGGCCCGCAGCGCGACCTTCTCGATGGTCTCACTGCCACTGGGCGAGGGCGGCCTCGCCACCGTCGAGGTCGACTTCGAGGGCCTCGACTCTCGAATGCGCTGCGATGGCGTGCGGCGTGTGCCCTTCGCCCGTCGGACGCCCCCCAAGCGGCTGATCCTCCCCAGGACCGTGCCCGCCATCGACGGTGTGCAACACACACAGTCCTCGGGGTTCAGCGCCAGCGCCTTCGTCGGCTTCGGTAACCGCTCGATGTCTTTTCCACCTGCCATCTCTCTCCTCCTCGTCTCTCCTGCGGGTTGCACTGCGACCACTTCGACTCGAGGAGGGTTCGCCTCCAGCCAGCGCTGCATGGATCGCAACGACGAGAACTCGATCCCCGTCGTCTTGTAGGTAGGATCTGCCGCCCGAGACCCACGCACTCGGTAGAGCAGCGCATAGCGACCGCGCTCGTGCCACACGACGTGGCCTGCCCATGGACTCATCCGGTGGAGCGCCCACGCTCGCACTCGCGGACGTCCATCGCGGTCGGCCGAGAGAACCTCCCACTGAGGCCGAAGGAATCCGCTCGCCATGGTTCAAGCCACCACCGCGTTCGATGCCTCCTTCGCTGCGCGGAGCAGCAACAACGTCGGGTCACGAAGGGCAGGGGGCGCGTCCTCGCCCGCGTACCAACGCTGGTTCCGCGTCGTGCCCGGCGCGTACGCCTCCAGGTGCAGCATGTGCGAGACGCACTCGCCCTTCTCGCCTCTGACCATGCACGCGACCCTGGCGATCGGCTGCCCTGCCTCGACGACGGATCCGACTGAGACGCCGAGTCCCTTCCATGAGCGCGCCTCGACCTCGCCGTACATCACGACGATGCCGGCATGCTCGACGAACACCGCCCACGACCCCAAGTGAAACGACTGCACAGCGGTGACCCTCCCAGCCGCCATCGCGAGCACCGGGTCGCCGGCATGGGCGAACAGGTCGACGCCGGCATGGTTGCGACTGCGCTTGCCCCTGCTCCCGTTTCGATGCGCTCCAAAGCGACGCGCCCAGTTACCGCGCACCCTGCCGTCGACGCCGCGATAGCTAACGACCCCCCGCCGAGGGTGTCGCGTCCGTAGCGGCCACATTGGCCGGGCAATCCCCTCGGCGAAGGCAACGCCCAGCGGCTTGGGCCGCACGACCTCGGGGGAGAGCACCGTGGCCCTCTCGCCCTTGGGGCGGGACGGGACACGAGGGGCCTCGAACGGCTGCGCGCTTGCGTCGTCGTCCTCGAAGACGTCGAGGTCCTCGTCCTCCGCTTCGTCCTCGCGTTCGTCGAAACTCGCGCGTCGACGCTTCGCCGCAAGGGTCCCGAACAGCATCCCGGTCGCCGCACCTCCCGCGATGAACGCAAGGATGCTCATGCACGCCTCCAGGTCATCCCGCTGCTGTCCTGCGCCCGCATCTGCAACGTGGGGTCGCCCAACACCGTCCGCACCGCTGACTCCACGAGGCGAGCCACGCTGCTCGGCATCCCTTCGACTTCCACCGTGTAGTAGCCGCCACTGCGGCGCACCGTGAGTCGAGCACGTCGACCCCGGTACGCGAGCAGCACCCCCTTGCGTACGACGTAGAGACTCTCGGCACGGCCACTCGCCTTGTGCTGCGTCCCGCGGACGAGCGTGAGCCCACCGCCTTCGATCTGCGGGGAGAGCACGTAGGCGATGTTCGTCGCGAGCCACCGCGGCGCAGCGAAGCCGGACGGCTTACCTCGGAACGCATTGTCGAGGTCGTCCGTGCTCATCGACGTCAGCGGGCGCTCGTTCGTCCCGCCGCCCCCGAACTGCACCGGCTCGAGCACACCACGGACAAACAGCTCGGCCGTCGCCATTCCGATGCTCTCGAAGTGCGCGGCTGCCCGAGCCCCGGCCCACGTCTCCACCCCGGGCTGTCCTTCCAGCTCGAAGAGCAACGCTTGCAGCTTCGCCGCCGGCATCACCGAGAAGTCCGAGGCCACCGCAGGACCCGCGTTCGGACTGCGCCGTGCGGCGCCACCGGAGCTTCGCCCCGCGATCCGACGCACCCGCTCGCGTTCCTTCATCTCGGCCAACTTCGTCGCCGAAACCTTGCGGCTGACGCCGGGCAGCACGTTCTGCGTCCCGCCCGTGCCTGCTGAAGACCCATGCACGGCAGCGGTGCCTCTGGGAGGAGTCAGCGCGAAGCCTTCTTCCTCCGCCGTCACGAGCGAGCCCTGACCTTGCGTGGGCATCGAAGGCGGTCGCCGCGGGACCTGAGGCTTCGAGCCTGGCCGTTTCGATGGTGGGGGCTCCGCCTTGGGCAGACGCGCCTGAAACACGGCCAGCGTATCGAGCATCGCGAGTTCGTCCTTGGCCAGCGTGTCCGCGTCTCGACCGCGACGAAGCCGGCGGAGCGCCTCGGCCAGGTGCGACGCAAGACCCTGCGGCCCGGAGACGACGACCCGGTACTCCCCGTTGCCACGGACGTACTGAAACTTGCGCTCCTTGGGATACGCGAACACGTAGACGACCCAGGACGGGGCCGGCTTGCCCTCGAGCACCGCGATTCCCTCGGCGTGCTTGAGTCTGCGGTCCTTCGAGTCGGCATCTCGACCGAAGAAACGCAGGCCTGCACCAAGTCTCCTCCCTGACACCTCAGCCTTTTTGGTCGAGCTCGGCGACGCCGAGTTCGCGGCCGCTTTCGTCTTGCGGCGCGTCGTTGCTCGCTGCACCTTCCGCGCGTTCGAGACCTGCTCGCGCTCGGCCTTGCGAGCCGCGGCGTTCGCCTCACGAACCTTGCGACGCTTCGCCGCGTTCTCCCGGCGCTTCGCCGCCCCGAGCCGCCCCATGATCCGCGCAGCCTCGCTGGGCGTGCACACCTCGGCGGGCGCCGGCTCTTCCCTCTCGAACGCCGCCACGGGCACCAGGTCGAAGGGGACATCGTCACCCTCGGCCTGGGCGACCGATCCCGCCCGCGGAGAGCGACGCACCGCTTCGTTCCGCCATGCCGTGTAGGCCGCGTCGCTCTCGCACGCATCACGCAGGCGCTGCATCTCACCGTGTAGTGGTTCGAGGTCGCATGTGTGCCCCGCGTAGACAGCCTGACCACAGACGCTCTCGGGAATGCCCTTCGTCTTCCATGTCCGAATCTCCGCCAGCCGAGCGTCGATGTGGCGTCGCCGTTGCGGCGACATGCACCGAGCGAGTCGCTGCACCTCGCGCTCGTAGGTCGTAACGACGCTCTCGACCTCGCGCTCGGACAGCGACGCCGCGAATCGGCGGTACGCATCCGGCTCACCTTCGGTCGAGAGCCGGTCGAGGATCTTGGCATCATCGTCTTCGGTCGCGATCGGATACCAGGTCCATCCCCCCGGACCCGCGCCGTCGCTGTCACCCGCGAACTCGGCCAGCGTTTCGCCGAGCGCCCGGATCGCGTCCCAATCGACGCGGTCCCACCGACGGCCCTTGGCGTGCGCGAACACGTTGCGCAACGCCGCCATGACCGGGTTGGGCGAAGCCATCATCTTCGCCGCCCATGGCGTCTGCGAGAGGTCTTTGACCTTCATCCGCCCGACTCGCCCGTGGGCGTTCGAGCGCAGCCACTCGCGAACCGCCTCGCGTGGCTCGCCACCGTCGAGGATCGGCTGCAGAAAGTCGATGTTCTCGGCGTGGAAACGTTCCGCAGCTTCGGTCGCCGTGTCGAACGTGCGACGAAACGGAGCGACACGCCTCCCCCGAGGCCCTTGGGCGGGCACGCGACGCACAGCACTCTCCGAGGACGGTGACATCGATCCCGCCATCAGCTCCGCTCTCCCGCGGTGCGGCGCGAGCGAGATGTCTTCCTCCGATGCGCAACAACGGCCGCTCCGCCCAACCCCGCAGCGGCCACGAGCGTCGCCCCAAGAATGAACCCACCACGCGATGTCGGCTTGGACTCGGCCGGCACACCGAAGCCGGTCATCTTCGGGGGCTTGGGAATCTTCAGACCTGCCCGCTCTCGCCGCCGCTTCTCCAACGTCGCCGGGTCGGCAAGCGTCGCTCCTCCACCGACCCGCACGGGCTTCGCACCGTCCCCCGGCCGGGTACGCCGCCTCGCGAGTAACTTGCTCTTCAGACGCTCGTCAGGGACCTCTGTGAGGTCGATGTTGTCGAGTTTGCCGGCGCGTCGCTGCTCAGCCCGTTCTTGCAGGAAGAACTCTCGCAGCTCGCGGTTCGCCCGCAAGGCGGGCGCATTCTTGGACACCAGTGCGTTGAGAGGACTCTTCGCCGCCGCGTACTGCCGCGAGACGAGGTTGGCGCCCGCCCGCGCCGCCTGCAACCCCACCGTCTGCGCCACGGGGCGTGCGTTGGCATTCATCGCCAACTCCAGCAGTGCTTTCTCCGAGAGAGGCTCACCGTTGGCGTACCGCACGTCGTGAAATGCCGCGCCGACGTGAGCGATGTACTCCGCAATCCGCTCTCGCTTCCACCGCTTGCGTCTGTTTCTCAGTTTCCGACCGAGCCAGCGATCCATCTCGCTCCTGAAGCGCGCCGTGCTCTCGTGGTAGTCGCTCCACCCTTCGACCAAAGCGAAGCCGTCGACTTGAAACATCGCGGGCGAATCGGTCCCGATCATCGACCACACCGAGCGGCCGACCGCCGCGAGCCCCGGATACCACTCGCCGATCGAGACCACCCGCTCCCGCAGGGTCGTTGGATTTTCCCCCGTCCGCAGGATCAGACTCCGCGGAGGCCTGCGTGAGCTGTTGGGAATCGTGACGTCGGCCGTAGAAACTCGTGCTTGCACCCCCTTGGCCACAAAGAAGAGGTCTCCCGGCGCGCACCCGAACTCGATACCCGTGCCACGACTAAACAAGAACCCCTCCTTTTCGGGCGTCGTCGTCCACCCTCCGAACTCGGCATTCACCGGCCCCGGCTTCGGTAGGAACAGCGGCGTCCAGTCTCTTGAAGTTCGAATCAACCGCAGTGCGCGGTTGACCTCGCCCTGGTCGAGACTGGGATCCATCTCGAGCCTCGGTGGCAACGGCGCTTGGGACCTCAGCGACCTTCGCAGGATCTTCGCCACCCCAACGATGACCCCCAGCGCCATGCCCACGAAGGGGACAGAGCCCAGTCCCTCTGCCATATCATCGACGGTCGACACCCAGTTCACCGCGTCCTGCAAGAACGGCATCACGTCGGCGTCGTGGTCGAAGGTCTTCTGCGACACCAACGTTCCAATCGCATCGAGCGTCCCTTGGCCCAAAGAGCGAAGGTTCGCGAGCCCGCGCTCGGCGGCGATGACATGCGGCGCCTGGGCCAGAATCACCGCCTCGGATTGCCATGGCACCTCGAGTACGCTCGGGTCCGACTCGGGCAGCTTGGCAGCGTTCTCCAGTTGGTCCTCGGACATCCGTGTGGTGGCGAACTCACCTCCAAACGAGGTCAGTCGGGCCGGCACACTCACCGCGAGTTCAGGGATCTTGGGCACGACTACGCCTTCTTCCGGGTGACGAGATAAGTGACACCGACGATGCCCCCCACAACGACAGCCGCCGTCGCAACCTTGGCCACCGCAGCCGCGACCGCCACGTTGCGCACCGTGTTCTCGCCGGCCTCGACCACATCGTGGGCCAGTGCTGTTCCTCGGTCCGAGACGAGCTCGGCCTCGATGCCGCCACCGTGGCCTGACGACTCGGCGAATCGGTCGTAGGTGAACGCTGGACTCTCGCCAAGTGGCTCGGCGACGAAGCGCTCGGGCTCGTCGTCGGAGTCGCCCTCATCCCAAATGCTTCCCAACGGCGTCGGCTCTTCGGCTCCCTCCTCCGGCATCGGTGGCTCGGGGCGCGGCGGTTCGACCACAGGTGGCACTTCGCCGACCGGCTCAGGAGGCACCGGGGGTTCGGGTAGGGGAGGGGACGGCACGTCGTCCTCGTCCGGCGGCTCTGGCTCACCAGGGTCCGGCAGGCTTTCACCACCGAGGTCCGGCGGAAACGGCGGCGGCTCGGGCTTCGGCGGCATCGGTGGCGTCGGTGGCGGCGGAGGCCCCGGGGGCTTGGCCGTGAAGCTCCCCGGCCCCACCTTCGAGGGGGGCTTCTTCGGAGGGTTCGGCGCAAGTCCCTTGGGCGCGCCGCCTTGCGGCGTCGCCCTCCACTCGTCCCGCGCTTGGCGATACAGCCACACCCGCCACAAACCGAACTGCGCGCACCGAATGAAGTGAGCCGCGTCGACGAACTTCTCGAGAATGTACTCACGCGCCTTCATCCGCAGCTCGATCTCCTCGAGCGTCGGACAGCGGTCGAAGCCACCGCCAAAAACTTCGCCCGGCCCGGGCCCGCCGCGGACGTCACACTCGGGCGCGTAGGTCACCCGCTCCAACCCCCACCGACGTTTCAGCCAGGTCTCGTGGGTGATGTCGACGTAGGTCAGCTCGGCGCTCGCCAGCGAGAGCAGGTTGCGAACGGCCTGATAGTTGTCCTGGCCGATCCGCCACCGAAACTTCTCAGCGTCAGCCAGCACCTGGTCGATCGTCGTCTCCAGTGCAGCGCGCACGCGGTCCTCGTGCGCCCCCCGCCACGACAACATCCCCTGGTTGGCCCGCATGTCATTGGCGAGCGCGACCGGCTTCAGCGTGACCTTGAACTGGGCACCAAACGGTACGTTTGGGATCTTGCCAGTCACCTTCAGCGGGTCGGGCCACGACGCTCCGCACGGTTTGCCGGGTCGCTCGGACGGATACACATCGCTCGGTCGTGCCATCAGCCCACCTCCCCTGGGTACGCGTTCGGTGAATGCTCGACGGCGCTTCGCAGCGTAGACACCACCGTCTTCGTCTCGGCGATAAGCTCGATTGCCGACTTCGCGGCATCGACCGCGAGCGGATGCGTCTCCGCGAGACCACTGGCCAAGATCTGATTGTCCTGGGACACCGACCACCGCAGCGGCTTGCCGTCTGCGGATGCCTCATCGATCCCCCGGGACTCAACCTGGATCTCGTAGCCGAACCACTGCAACGACGCTGGCGGCCGCTTTCGCATCACCACTGCGGCGATACCTCCAACGGCGACCACCGAGAGGACCCCGACGGCGACCCAGGACTGCGTGGTCATCTTCTTCTTGTTGCTGCCCTCGTACATTCAGCTCTCCTCCTGTTCGTTCTGTGCCGCGCGGACGTAGGCCATCGCGGACAGCTGCGCGGCCTCGGCCGACTGACGACTGGCCTCGTAGACGGGTGCCGGCAGCGGTGCTGCCCCCGAAACCGCTGCAACCCAATCGCCGCGCCCATACACGCGCGCCCGAGCACCAGGCCCGAACGCGTCCGTGACGACGATGTGCTCTCCGATGGCCCGGGCCTCGCCTTCGAGCCCCTCCGGCATCATGTCGTCCGGGCTCATCGGCGCCCCTTGGCCCTTGGATTGGGCTCTAGGTTGGGCCGGCCTGGACGCGTGCGGCCTCTCCCGCCCCGCTGCGCTCGACCGGCGCCGCCTCTTCGAGCGCGCCCAGGCCACCACCCCCAACGTCCCCATGGCCACCGCCGCCGCTGCGGCCACCGGCAACGCCAATGAGGTCTTCTCCTTTTCAGGCTTCGGCGTCTCGCTCACGATCACGCCACCTCCACCCTTGCCAGACGTCCGCCCATGGCGTGGTACAGCGCCATCAAGTCACGCTTGGGCCACGTCGGTGCCGCCTCGAACAACCACGACTCTTCGATGCCGAGCTCACGAAGCTGCGCCCGCCATTCGGGGATCTTGTGCGCGTACGACTCTGGGTTCCGCATCCGCGCCAGCGCGCCCCAGCCCGCGCGCAACTCCACCACCGTCCCATCGAACGCCGGGTGCCCACTCAGGCCACGCGCGAACGAGTAGGCCGCCGACATCGAAAATGGCGGGTCGAACACTTCATACGGATGCGCGCAGCGAAGCGGCGTGCGACGAAAGTGATAGAGCGGATAGGTCGGCAGAAACCCGAACAGTCCTCCCGAGCCAAAGCTGTACGCCTCCGGGTCGTGGCCGCAGTCTGCAAACACCCGTGCGTTGCGTGCGTACGCTCGGCGAGCCGCGTCCGCCTCTTCGAGGTCGACCAGGAAACGGTGTAGGCCCGGCGGGCGCAGAGCAGGGTCACCACGCCCAACGTTCGGCCGGAGCCGTGACTCCTTCGAGGCCACGAACACCAAGAACTGAATCTGCGCCGGCGTCATGTTGCCCTGACGGCCGAGCCGTTCGATGAGCGCACGCCCGTCGGCACGGGACCACGGCTGCGTGCTGGCTTCGGGTTCAATCAGCGCCTCTCGTTCCGCGGCCTCAGACTCGGCCGAGCCAGACTCTCCCCGCACCTCGAGCACGCCCTCGTCCTCGGTCGGCTCCCACGGCGTCGACTTCGGCCGCAGCCATCGCACTGCCATCGCCGTGCCGAGTGCCGCCGCCGCGCCGAGTCCGACGCCCGCCCAGAGTCTCATCCACCCGCTCCGCTGACGACCAGTGCGATCAGGTTCTGAATCTGGGTGGAGATCTGGGCGGCCGCATCAGCTTCGACCACCAACGACTCCACTGCTCGGTAGGTCTTCCGCCCGTACTCGCCACGCAGCCGCACGAAGTACAGCTCTCCGGGCTTGGCATCGGTCGGCAGCGCCCCCGAGATGACGCATTCAAAGTGCGGCGTGCCGCTCCGCATGAGCGTCAGCCCGTCGCCGAGCGTGCCCACCACCTCAAGGTCCGACGCTCGTACCAGCTCGGCCGAGACATCTTCCAGCTCAACCGGAGGCCCCGACGTCGAGCCCCGAGGAACGAACAGAACGCTCAGCGGGCGCCCCATCGTGACACGCGTCCCCATCACTGCACCTCCTGCGCCGGCATGGGGTAGAGGAAGAACTCGAGCGGACCGGGAGCACTGCGCACCACCAGTGCGACCGCCCCCGCGTCGTCGTAGCTCAGCACGGTCTCCCGCCCCCACTGCTCGCCCTCGTGCTCCCAAAGGTCGTGCACGGACTCGAGCCGGCCACTCTCGTCGTAGCGAAGTGCCGTATGACGCACGAGCACCGCGGCATCCGAGCCCAGTGCTTCGCCGTGCTGGACGGAGGACAACCGGCCACCCTCGAACCCGAACGCCCGCTCGTTGCTGGAGGGGACCTCGCCTGCAGATGCACGCGCCTCCGCACTTGCCACTTGCAGGTCGCTCACCACAGCGGCCAAGCCCCGAAGCGTTCGAATGCCCTGCTCGGCAAGCACGTCGTTGTAGATCTGGACTTCTCCGGTCCACACCGACGGTAGACCGCCGCCGCTCGCACGCTCGGCCGCGGCGCGAGCAATCCTTCGGACCTGCGCAATGTCCTGAGGAGTCACGCCGCCACCTCGTCCACGTTGGAGATCGCCGCGATGGCGTCTCGGTTCGAAGCCTCCGGCGTCGGGAACACCTGATCTGAGGGGCCATGCAGGCCCACCGCATCGCGAATTGACCAGCGGTAGCCACCGCCTGAGGGCCGCGCGTAGATCAGCCGTCCTCGGTACGCGAAACGCTCTCCGCTTATCCGCTGCTCCGCGTCGAAGATGCCTTCCGCCACGATGTCGTGGGCGAACGGAACAAGCTGCGGATTCAGGTCGGCGGCGAGGAGCTGGTGCTGCAGTCGTCCGACCTGCTCGATCGCATCCGCGATCCAGACTTTCTCGCCATCTTCTCCGACCAGTTGGATCTGGAGTTCGCGAGCGTCCCGCACTCCGAGCTCGGGCAAGAGCCCCTGCAGCATCTTGGTCACGATCTGCGCGGGCGTATCGACGAAGGGGTCGAAGGACCCGAACGCATCGGCGACGTACTCCTCGAGGTCTGTCAGCGTGACCGTGTTGCCCTCCCAACGAAGGCCGGACCGGGCAATGCGAACGGAGCCCGCGGGCATGCGAGGAGCCGCCCCGGCCGGCGATGCACCGACAGGAGAGACACCCACTTCGGATGCGCCCACCGGTGCCGGAAGGACGCGTTCTGGCGGCTCGACCGGCGTCGGCACAGGTGGCACCGGTTCCGGCTGCGGCATCGGTGCCACCGGCGACGGTTCCGGCTTCGGAGACGTTGCATCCACGCCATCGCCTGGCGTGGTCGGTTGCTGCGGCGCCTTCGGTTTCCTTGGCGGTTTCTTTGGCGCCGGCAGCTGCCGCACCGTCTTGGCTGGAGGCAGCGTTCTCGACGACACCCACTGGACCGAGGCTGAAATCGCCTCGGCCTTCGACATCCCCGCACCGGAGCGCATCCGAGCTCCGTCACGCCACGCCGTCCACCGCCAACGTCCATTCGGACCCTCCTGCACACAGACGAGGAAGCCTCGATCTTGGAAACTGAACTCCTCCGACGGCAACGCCGGCTGTGACTCGCTCTCGTCGTCGTTGCGACGAGTGTGGATCAGGTAGATGAGGCCGCCGCTGACACCGGCGATGGCGAGGATCGGGATCAATGGGATGGGCATCAGGACTCACTCCGAGCTGGAACCGCCACGTCGGGCGCGTTGGGCCCGTGCACACCGAAGGCGCGGGCAAGGTCATTGGGGGCTATCGGGTGACGCGGCTGCAGTGGTGTCACCCGCTGAGCGAGGTCTTCGGGCAGCCCGCGCATCACCAGTCGCGAACACACGAGGCCACGTCGGCGGCGTCGAGGTGCGATTGCCGCGACGACGTCGTACGGAGCCCCGAGCAACGCCGCCATCGCTCCGCGCATGTACTCGCCGTCGTCGGGTGGCAATACGATGCGCACGCGTGCTCGGGGTCGACCGCTCGAACTCCCGTAGCGCTCCGACACGGACACCCGGCGCACGCCTTCACGAGGAAAACAGTCGTAGACGAGATGCCGCCCCTGCGAGTCAAACTCACCGCAGTCGACGACCACGTGAGAGAAGCCGCGGTGGCCCGTCTGCGCGTCTACGACCCGCTCGACCCGGTTCTCCCTGTCCGCGGCAATGAGCACCACCGCAACAGGGGATTCGGTGTCGACATATGCCACCTGTGCACCCTCGATCGTCCGCACGGCCGCTCGAGAAACCATGGCCACGCTCACCCCCCCAAAACACAGGCCCAGTCCGAAGCCGATCACCGCTCGTCCTCCTCGTTGCTGTCGATGACGACAGTGTGGTCACTGGACAGCACCTCGACGTCCTGTTCTCCGCGTACGACGATCACCACACGCCCAGGCTCGACGTCGGGACCGAAGAGGCGTTCAAGCAGCCGCCGCGTGCCGTAGGCCACGACAGTGAACACCACCGCCCCGCCGGCCAACGCCGCGACCTTCTCGAACGGTCGCAGTTGCGCCGCCGCCTCAGAGGTTCTACTGGGCATCGGTACTCAACCCGCCAGTGGTCGGATCCCTTGAAGAAGCGTGAACGGGGGAGGGCGGACCGCCGCCTGCACCCCATCGGCCTCACCAAACATCGTCTTCCACTGCTGCATCGGTGCATCGCAAGCAGGCAGACTCGACAGCGCGCCGGTAATCTTCGATTGCGCCGACCCCCACATGAACTGCGGGAGCAGCCGCATCTGCCGGACGATCTCCGCAGCCTCTTTTTCGAACTGCTCGACCGGGACCTTGGCGTTGGTCAGACCGCTCGACCGTAGGTCGACCACGCTCGCGCCCGAGGTTTCGATCTTGCGCAGCAAGACATCCAGAACAGCTTCGACGTCCCCCACGTTCTTCGCCCCTCGCAGGTCACAGGCCATCGCCTTGGCGTCGGCCGCTGAAAGTCGGTACACCGCATCGGCAGGCTGCGCTTTCGGCGAGTTCCCCCGCATCGACTTCGGTGTCGTTCTCTTCGGCGTAGACCCCTTCTTGCCTTTGCCCTTCTTGCCCTTGGCCTTCTTGCCGCCGACCTTGGGGTTCGCCTTCTTCGAGTGAACCCACCAGGCCAGCCCGGCGCCTCCCGCCACGACCCCCGCCCCGATCAGCACCATGGTCCCGGTCTTCACGCAGCCTCCTGTTCTTGTTCGTCGAGCCACGTGTCCGCCCAACCCAAGGCCTCGTCTCGACTCAAGAACTCGCCGAACTCGTGCGCCAGAGACGAACCGTCCTCATCAACGAGGAACGCATGCACCTGCCAAACACCATCGACACGCTCATCGAGCAAGTGCCTCGACCGCCCGTCATCGCCCAGCGTCACTCGAGCGTTTTCTGAGAGCACCCACGCCGACAGCGACACGCCTCCTGCTTCGAGCTCGATGCGCCCTGCGTAGCCGCCGGCGAAGATCTGCAAGACGCCGCTCTCGCGGTTGTAGCTGACCGACGGACCCAGACGGGAGATCAGATTGAAGCCGACCGAGGTCGCCGTCGCCTCTGAGGCCACCATCCCGTCCTTGGTGTCCATCCTCAGGGTGACGACCTCCCCCTCGGGAAAGACCCCCGCACGCGATTCAGGCACCGCAAACTTCCATAGGGCGTCGCGGCTGAGCAGAGCCACGGTGTCCTCGAGCTCGGACCACGACGCCTCGCGCGGATCGGGCATCACGGGCCGGCGCACCTTGCCCCCGCCCTCGACCACAGTCTCGTTCGAGGGCGGCTTCACAGGGAGCTTGCTCTCGGCCTCGGAGGCCTGCCCCCTCTTCGGCGACGTCCGCCGCGGAGGCAACCGAGACTTGGGGGGCTTCGAGGGCTTGGGTTGCTTGGGTTGTTTGGGCGCAGCGGCCTTCGCCGAGAACCCCCACACCGCAATTCCCGTCACAGCAGCCGCACCGACCACCAACGCAACGGCCGTCGACGTCTTCATCCCTGTGTCCTTCTTGTCCTTCATCCGACTGCCTCCTCGCCTCGACCCCAGGCGAAACCGTCGCCGTAGATCGCCTTGCGCCCCATCTCCAGGCGCGCCAGTGCGTAGCCGTAGAAACTTCGCAGCGGTCCGTCGAGATTCAGCGGCCGCTTCTGTCCTCCACTGATGACGGACGCCTCGTTGACCATGTCCTGCAGCAGGTCGACGCCTCGTGACGTCGCAGCTTCGAGCGGAGAAATGCCAGTCCCGTAGTAGGCCGCGATCCAAGAGAACACCGAGTCGAGGCGCGGCTCATCAGTGTCGGGGTCCTTCATCCGTAGGATCTTGCGCAAGCTCGGCACGGGGTCTTCGCGGTGGTCTCGGTCCTTGGTCGGCGGAAGCACCGAGCCATCTCCGATCAAGAAACTCAGCCCTTGCTCGTCCCAAGTGACCCGGTCCCCGTTCTCATCGAGGCCGTCCATAAAGAAGTAGAAGCCGGCCGCCGCAGCGGTTCGATCCGGCGAGATCCAGATCTGATTCGACTGGTAGTCGAAGTCGGCCGGAACCTTAGTTCGGTCCCCCCAGAAGAACCCCATCGGCACATCGTCCTTCCGACCCGTGTTCTCGTTTTCGTGCGTCTCGCCCCCTGGCGTTGCATCGCCGCCCGACCCCTTCTTCCCCTTGCCCGAGCCTTTGCCTTTGCCGCCACCGCTCGAGGGCAACGTGCCACCGGGACCCGCTGAGCCCCCAGCGCCGCCCTCATCCCCCGCGTCACGGCGAGGCGGTGTTCCGCGTGGGGTCTTCCCACCGCCGGACCTCCCACCGCCCGAGTTCCGGGGTGGACTCGCGGAGCCCTTGCCACCCGGTTTGTTTTTCGAGCCCTTGCTCTTGGGCCTGGACTTGGCGGACTTGGCCGATGCTGTCCCTGCGAAGAAGTAGATACCCGCACCAACGATGGCCGCCGTCGCGATGCCTGCCACGATGTAGCCGGCGTTGGAGCCCGTCTTGGGCTGCCCTTTCTTCTTCTTGTCCTTCGATCCGGTTGTCGTCGTCGTGCTCATCTCGTCCTCCCATGGCGCCATAGCGCTACGCCCACGCCACCCATGGCCAAGCCGGCCGCGCCAATCAGCACGTAGCCCCAAGGGCTCGCTGCCGGTGGTGCCGGACGGCCAGGGACATTGGGCAAGATGCCCAGTGCCGCTTCACCAGCCGCCTTCGCCACCTTCGACGCCTCTTCACCGGCGTCTTCGGTCAAAAGCTCAGGCGTCCTCTTCTTCCACTCCAGCCAGACGCCGAACGCGTTGGCGATACGAAACGGCTCTCCCAAGTCGGCCAGGTGCTGCGCCTGGGTGTTGAAGTTCTCGGGGACGCCCCCCTCAGGCAGCTCGATCTCGGAGCCGCTCTCACCTCCGAACCATCCGAGGAACAGGGGAGCCGTCACCTCCCACAGCACCTCCGCGCGATCGCTGGGGTCGGGCGCCGCCTCGACGTAGGCAAAGTAGCGGTCGAGACGAACCCGGAAGCGCCGCAGGTCGGCCAGCAACGCTTCGAGCGCGCGCCGATGTTCTCGGCGGGCTTTGTCCTCCGCCATCCAGAATGCGATTCCGAGGGGACCCGTCGGAACGATCAGGCTCAGCGTGCCCGCGCGTGTGACGATGCTCTGCGGTCCGTGCTCGGCCACGTGCGCCTCGAGCTGCGTCGTCAGCTCGTCCAGCTCTTCGAGCAGCAGCAACAGGTTCGCCGGCGTCGCGAGATTGGGCTCCGCCCCCAACCACTCGAGCGTCTTCTGCCGAACGATCTCCCCAACGTCGTAGAGCCCCCTGGGAACGCTCTCCGTCCCTGCGGGAGGAGAATCCACATCGAACTTGGCCGCCGCCCCTTCGAGAAAATCAGCGAACGCATCGGATGCGCGGTCGAGAAGTGCAAGTGCCATCGTCTTCTACCCGTAGTTCCCTTCGCCCTCGCCACAGCCCCACACGCTCAAACCTGCGCTGCCCGTGGCGTCATCGATTCCGAGGTTCATCACCACCGGCGGAGGGAAGACCATCGACGACCCGCCCGCCCAGGAGCCTCCAGCCTTCAGCGTTTGCCCGTTGCTGTCCCAAAGGACCTGGTCGGACAGGCGCGGCATCCACAGAAGCGGAAGCTTGGCGTTCCCCTGGCCTGCGTTCCGTGGCGTGCCCACCGTGCCTGGCGTCTCCAAGTACACGTTGCGACGCACCCGCTTGCGCTGGCCGATCCGCTTCCAGTTGTCGGCGTGCTGCGGCACGAGGTCGATGCCTCGGCCATGCGGACCGCGGCGATTCTTCGCTGCCACCGCGTAGCTGCCGTAGACGATGTCGTTCCAGGCCGAGCACAAGATGAAGTCGGCACGCTCGGCCTGCGCGGCGCCCTTGGAGCCGACGCGTGCCGACGCCCACTCTCGCGCCGCTTCATCGTCGAGACCTCCCGCATTCTTCGCCGCCAAGAACAGGCACGTGTAGAACCATCGCCACGCGATGCCGTAGAGGCCGTCGAAGTCCTGGCCACCCACTTGGTAGAACTTGGCGGGGTCGGGCCAGTCCGCGTTGTAGTACGCGTCGAGGTCTCGAATCTTGGGGTTCGGCCCCTTGGGCGTCGTGCCGCCCTTGGGGTTCTTCCGCTTCGGCGACACCTTGGGATTGGTCCGCCGCGGTTTATTGCCGGATTTCTTCCCGCCGGACTTTTTGCCACCGGACTTCTTGCCACCGCCGGGGTTCACTCGCCGTGGCTCGTCATCGCCAGGAATCTTCCCGCCGGGACCCCCATGGCCTTTGCCCTTCCCACCGCCCGGACCTCCTCCGGGACTCGCAGGTGTCAGCCCCAGTCGGCCCGGCCTCTTTGGCGTGGTCGGCTTGGGATCCGGCTCCGTTGGATCCGTTGGCGGCTCGAACTCGGGCTGCGTTTCGTTCCGACCTCTGCGACCGCCACCTCGGCCACGCCGTCCCGACCGAGGATTGGCCTTGGCCTCCTTGGACCACAGCAGCGCGAGCAACCCCAGCCCCACGCCTGCACCCACTCCCACGCCGATCACCACTCGTCGCTTGCGCTTGCGCGCCGCCTCCTCGACCGCCTTCGAGTTCCGCGCTGCTACGGCCGTACTCATGCGTACTCCGGGGTAGGGCACACCTGTCGCAGACTGGCCGTGGGGTCCGTAAGACCGCTCGGCGTCCGTACGACCGCGTGCCAGTAGTCAATGGTCCTCGTACCGGGCCGACGGAGCAGGCTCGGCTGGTAGCGCCCGCGCGCCACAGGCAGCGGCACCGCGTCTTCGAGCACTGCCTGGGCTCGTAGCAACCCGACCTCGAGCGCCGCGATGCTCCCGCACGAGCCGGTGCCCGCACGGAGCAATGCAGGCGCGTCGATGAGCAGCACCGACTGCGAAGCGTGGTCGGGGCAGTAGAGCAACCCCGTCTCACTCACCGAGCGCGGAACGTCCTTGCCGCGCCGCATCTGCTCGATCGCCCACAGAGTGTTCTCATCGGCGACGAACATCAGCATCGCCGCCGTCTTTCGCTCGTCGACGTGCGGCGTCCAGTAACCCAGCTGCATCACGGCATGACCTCCCAGGCCACAACCGCGTTGCGGT
>Ga0213840_1001128_pt1 | contig 23800 bp, 27 predicted proteins | sample SWPATP22_FD_160132 | JGI IMG/M metagenome (GOLD analysis project Ga0213840, IMG submission 160132) | Coastal seawater microbial communities from Marineland, Florida, United States - SWPA TP2 #2 | ecosystem: Environmental > Aquatic > Marine > Coastal | place: USA: Florida | collected 2016-08-14 | reverse complement strand
TACAAGTTGCAAGGATCCTGCATGAGCACCGCAAAACGACACTTATTCTGGCTTGCGCCAGTGTTGTCTATGCTGATTTCTCTTCCAAGTGCAAACGCCGCTATTAAACAAACTAAAGGCGACTTTGAAGACAAATTCCGTCAGCTAGACGAAGTACTACCAACACCCAATGTGTACCGCAACGCAGCGGGCGAGCCTGGCCACCAGTATTGGCAGCAACAAGTAGACTACGACATCGACGTAAAGCTACTTGAAGACAAGCGCCGCATTGAAGCCAAAGAAACCATTACTTATCACAATAACTCACCAGATACGCTTAAGTACTTATGGGTGCAGTTAGATCAAAATAAATTCCGCGACGATTCAATGTCAGCGCTTACCACTACCTTTGGTGGTATTGGTAATCGTGGACCGGGTACGCAAGCGGCTAGCGGCAACAAGCCAGCTAAATTAAGCATGGGTGCACTTCGCCGTCAACAGTTCGTTGAAGACAACGAGCTAGGCTATACCATTTCGCGCGTTGAAGATAAGTCAGGCAACGACTTACGCCACACTATTGTGGGTACGCTGATGCGTGTAGACCTTGCCAAGCCGCTGAAGCCTGGCAAAAAAGTGACTTTCGACATCGACTTCGCGTTCAACATTGTTGAAGAAGATGCTGTGTCGGCGCGAGCAGGTTACGAACACTTTCCAGATGATGAGCGCGAAGGCGGCAACGATATCTTCTTGCTAGCTCAGTGGTTCCCGCGCCTTGCGGCTTACACCGATTACGAAGCATGGACGAACAAAGAGTTCATTGGACGCGGTGAATTCACGCTAGAGTTTGGTAACTATGAAGTAGATATTACGGTTCCAGCCGATCACATCGTTTCATCAACAGGTGTGCTTCAAAACCCGAAAGACGTGCTAACAAAAACCCAGCGCGACCGTTTGAAAAAAGCAGAAAAAGCTGACCGTATTGTTTTCATCGTAACGCCAGAAGAAGCGCTTGAGAACGAGAAAGAAGGCACATCGAAGCTGAAAACATGGACGTTTAAAGCAGACAACGTACGTGACTTCGCATGGGCGTCTTCACGTAAGTTTGCTTGGGATGCGCGTGGCTATCAGCAAGGTGGCGATACACAACCACTTGTGATGGCGATGTCTTTTTATCCAAAAGAAGGCGGTGAGTTGTGGGAGAAATACTCTACGGAATCTATCATCCACACGATGGATGTATACAGCCGCTTTAGCTTTGACTACCCGTATCCGGTAGCGCAGTCGGTAAATGGCCCAGTAGGTGGTATGGAATACCCAATGATTACCTTTAACGGCCCGCGTACCGAGCTTCGCGATGACGGCTCTCGTACGTATTCACTGGCTGAAAAGCGCTTCCTAATTGGCGTGGTTATTCACGAAGTAGGTCACATTTATTTCCCAATGACGGTTAACTCTGACGAGCGCCAGTGGACATGGATGGATGAAGGCCTTAACAGCTTCCTAGACGGTGTTGCTGGCCGCGAATGGGATCCAACTATTCCATGGGGTGTTGAGCCACGCGATATTACAGGCTACATGAAGTCTCAAACTCAAGTGCCAATTATGACCCAGTCTGACTCGGTACTTCGCCTTGGTCCAAATGCTTACACTAAGCCAGCGGTAGCACTAAACATTCTTCGTGAAACCATTCTTGGTCGTGAGTTATTCGACTTCGCCTTTAAAGAGTATGCGCAACGCTGGATGTTTAAACGTCCTACGCCTTCAGATTTCTTCCGCACTATGGAAGAAGCATCGGGTGTTGACCTTGATTGGTTCTGGCGCGGGTGGTTCTACACAACAGACCACGTAGACATTAGCCTAGACAGCGTTTACAAGCTTCGTTTAGATACTGAAGATCCAGATATCGACTTCGCGCGCGAGCGTGAAGCAGAAATGGAAAAGCCAAAGTCGCTTACCGATATTCGTAACAAAGAAGAAGGTAAAAAGCTGTGGGTTGACCGTTTTGAAGATATTCGCGACTTCTACGATGAAAACGACCGCTACACGGTAACTAACAAAGAGCGCAACAAGTACAAGAAATTCCTTGATAAGCTTGAGCCTTGGGAGCGTAAAGCGTTTGAGCGTGCGGTTAAAGAAGACAAAAACTACTACGTGCTAGATTTTAGTAACAAAGGTGGTTTGGTAATGCCTATTATTCTTGAGCTAACGTTTGAAGACGGCAGCAAAGAAGAGATGCGCATTCCTGCTGAAATTTGGCGTCGTACACCGAAAGCGGTTAGCAAGCTTATTGTTACTGAGAAAGACAAGAACCTTGTTAGCGTAACGGTTGACCCGCATTGGGAAACGGCTGACGTTGATGTAGAAAACAACCACTATCCACGTCGCATTATTCCATCACGCATTGAAGCGTATAAGAACAAGCCGCGTAATACCTACGAGTATCGCGACCTTATGCACGATTCAAAAACCGAGCTAGATAAAGACGAAGACAAAGAAGAGGGCAAAGATGACGAATAAGTTGTCTTTGACCTTCAAGCAGGGCAAATCTGCTCTGCTTGCTAGTCTTGTTACGTTTAGCTTGATGTGTGCCATTGTGCTCAGTGCACAGGTTCAAGCGCATCAAATTAAAGCCGCCATTACTACCGTGCTATTTAACCAGCGCACCGAGAACATCGAAGTAATGCACCGTTTTAATTTACATGACGCCGAGCATGCGGTTAAAGCGCTGTTCGACAAGCACGCCGACATTATGGACGATGTAGCTACACAACAGGCGTTTGCCGACTATGTAGCGAAGCATTTTGCTATATTGAACAGTGAAGGAAAACCACTGCCTTTGGCTGAAGTAGGCTTTGAAGTGGAAGGTAAGCACTTTTGGGTTTACCAAGAAACCGCTGAGCCACCTGCACTAGAAGGCTTACAAATTCGCCATGACGCACTGCGTGACCTGTGGCCTAAACAAGTAAATACCATAAACGTTGAAGGTAAAGGTGATATTAAAACATTGACCTTTGCCGATACGGTGAACTTGCTTGAAGTAAGCTTTAAAGGCCACGACCACTAAAGCATTGTGTAACCTAAATGTCGTAGAAAGCCCGTTTTATAAAGCGGGCTTTTTTGTTTTTGAATTTGATAATTCAAGCATGTTGAATAAGCACATGTGAGACTGAAGTCTTATAGTGTTTTGTCTATAACTTCACTAACGTTAGTGTGGGCAAAAAACACAGTAAGGGCTTTTGATGAGCACAAGTGCAGCAACATCCGTAGGCGCGAAGCGTATGCAGTCAAGAAGCGAAAGAAAACGAATATCTGCCAAAGCAAAAGGAGCCGAGGTACAAAATACGCAAGACGCCGACGCTGAAAGTGATAGTAAACAAAGTAAAGACAACGCTTTTGCCAACAAAAAGAACGTAATGTGGGTGCTGTTAAGTGGTGCAATGGCGCTTACGTTTATTGTTATGCTGTTTTTACCTAATACCGGTATGGGCAATGGCATGATTGCAACGTACTCAGCCATGCTATGGTGCGGCTTTTTTGGTGCATCTTTATGGCGCTATCGCAGCAGTAACGGCTGGACGGGTTTCGCCTATGGCAGTGTAATTGGCTTTACCTTACAGTTTGTTTCTCAACTTATTTAGCAGACGTTATGCAACGGCAAGCACAGCAGCTTGCACAATAGCACGCACAACGGCGCTTTGAACTAATCGCATACGCAAAGCTAAACGTATGTTGATAGGTAAAACAAATTTACCCACAAAGAGCCGTATATACATGTCTGATAAACCTGCGCCACGTAAAAGCAAGGCCATTCCCTCCTCACGACTGTCCCGAGTAAGCCGGTTAGGCGCATTGGCCGGCAGAATTGCAGGAAATGTGGTAACGCAGGGAGCTGGGCAATTACTCAAAGGCGAGAAACCAGCACTATCGTCGTTATTACTTACACCAAAAAACGTCAGCAACATTGCTAATCAACTGGCAAGCATGCGCGGCGCAGCAATGAAGCTAGGGCAGTTAATATCCATGGATACGGGTGATTTCTTACCCCCAGAATTGGCCGCTATTATGGGGCGTTTACGCGAAGACGCCGATCCTATGCCAAAATCCCAGCTTATCGATACCTTAAACCACGCGTGGGGAGATAACTGGCAAAACTCGCTGCTTTACTTTTCTTTTGCACCTATCGCTGCAGCGTCTATCGGACAAGTGCACAAAGCCATTACCATGGACGGAAAAATGCTAGCGATAAAGGTGCAATACCCTGGAGTGAAAAAAAGCATCAACAGTGACGTAGATAATGTTGCAACGCTTATTAAACTAACCGGTTTGGTACCTAAGTCGTTAGACATTGCCCCTTTACTTGAAGAGGCCAAGCAGCAGCTGCACCAAGAAGCCGATTATCATAGAGAAGCGGCTATGTTAACGCGATACCGCGAGCATTTAGGCAATAATAACGACTTTGTAGTACCAGAGCGATTTTCAGCGTTAACAACACCTACCGTGCTTGCCATGGACTTTATTGAGGCAGACAGCTTAGACACGTTATTAAACGAGCCTCAAGAAACGCGCGACCGCATAATGACTTCGCTAATGACCCTGTTCTTTAAAGAAGTTTTTGAGTTTACGCTTATTCAAAGCGATCCCAACTTAGCCAACTACAAGTACAAGGTCGACACCAAACAATTAGTGCTTTTAGATTTTGGCGCAACTCGAGAAGTACCAACGCACTTATCACAGCAATACAAAGCACTACTGAACAGCGCAGCTACTAACGATAAAGAGGGCATGCTAGCGGCGGCGCTCGCTATAGGGTTAGTCGATGAATCACATTCTCAGGCGCAAATAAGCGCAGTTCTTGATATCGGCATGGAAGCCTGTGAATCAATAAGAAGTGAAGTGCCTTACGACTTTGGCAACAGTGATTTAATAGCCCGCTTGCACGATAAAGGCATGGCATTAACCATGCAGCACGATTTTTGGCACACGCCACCCGTCGATGCCTTGTTTATTCATCGAAAATTGGGTGGATTATTTTTGCTGGCGAAGCGTCTTGGCGCACGTGTAAATATGCGTGCTGCCGCCGCGCCATGGCTTGACACGACGCTATAAAACGTTGTTAGAAAGGCAAGTTTTTAGCGAAGCTAGTAGGGCAAGTCCATGCTAAACGGCAGCGCCATTTGCTCTGCGCTCTTCGGTGGGTTTCCTATCATCTCATCGTAAGGTGTATCGTGCTTCATTACCGCTTTTTCCACACTGCAATGTGCAAAGGCTTCTCGAATATGACCAGACGAATAAAAGCGCATAGGCTTATCTTTCTTGTCGTATACCATGCCGCTCTTGTCACCAATTGAAAGATAAACAAGGTACACGTTCATCTCATAAGACTGTACTTCAAGGTAATCAATAACTGTTGGGGTGTCTTCAATATCGCGGAAATAAAACTTGTGCATAGAAACCTCAGCGAAACGCACGAATAAAGAAAGCAAAAAAAAACCGCTTTTGCGGCTTTTTTATTTAAAACTAATACGCTGAGAATTGATTTATAGTTCAGTAGTAATCTGGCTTGTGTTGCTTCGTCTATCGGCGGCAGTGTAAGTTCGGCGGATGTACCCCTTTCTTATCACATACACAAGAAGCGTCAAACTTACAGCAGACAGTGCGCCGAAAACTATAGCAACATCACCAAGCCCTGACGCGAACCACATTAAAGGGAAAACAAGCAACCTTGGTCCCTCCAGAGCCAAAGCAAACTTTGAACCCGACAGGACAGTGCCAATTTGAATACTGCACATTATTACGGTTGCAGAAAGCACCAATACCTGCGAAGCACTTAATACGCTTACGTTCAGTAATAAAAAGACGGTAGTTGCTAGCATAACTGCGTGTTGAAATACGCAATATTTCTTCACCGAATCTGATAATTTAGGATCGTATTTTTCGAATACATTCAAGGGAAGCTTCTCCTCTGGAAATCGCTCGGCTACATCAGCAGGGCGCCAACCCGTGCGACCAAACCAAACTTTAAACTTATCACTCCATCGGCTTGTGTAATAACTGTCCCTAGCAAGACGGCTATAAACCTGGATATTGGCCATGAGAGGATTAAAGCTTTTTAGTGCCCCACGAATACCAAACACCGGTTTTTCGTTGCTGAGTTCTGGAATGAAAGTACCGAATAAACGGTCCCAAAGAATAAAAACACCACCGTAATTTTTATCTATATATACGCGATTCTGTGCATGGTGAACACGATGGTTTGACGGTGTTACAAACACCTTTTCCATCCAACCTAGCGTATCAATGTGTTGAGTGTGCACCCAAAACTGATAAACAAGGTTCAACGCGCCAACGGTTATAATCATCTCTGGTGAAAACCCTGCTACTGCAAGCGGCAGATAAAATACCCAGCTAAACAGCGCACCACTGGTTTGTCGCAGCGCTGTAGTAAGGTTGTAATCTTCACTAGAGTGGTGCACAACATGCGCCGCCCACAGAATGCTCATTTCGTGGCCCATACGATGATTCCAATAATAGAAAAAATCGTAGGCAACAAATGCAACTACCCACACCCACCATGCATTACTCAACTCAAAGAGAGCAATATATTCGTAGGCAATCACATATGCCGTAAACGGGATAAGCTGATGGCCAATCGCCACCACACGCGACAAAACCCCAGCACTTAAGCTAGTTACTGCATCGTTTACACGGTAGTGGCCTGTACGCTTTTTCCAATCCCAAAAAAGCTCCAATGCAATTAAGATAAAAAACGCAGGTAGCGCAAGTAAAATTACAGTCATGATGAATTCAAAGAGTGATCTTTTTCCAAATGTTAAACAATTGTTTAAATTCATCAACAACTTTAACATATTAAATGTAACAAGCGGTACACATAATAGGTAAGTACCCCTAATCGACCATGAGAGTTGCGCTATTTTCTGAAAATTGCTGTATCAAAAGACACCAACAGCATATTTTTGAAGTTTGAACGTTTCTTATTATTGAAAGTCTGAATATAAGTAATATGTTTGATAGTATTACTAAAAGGATATTTTTAAAGCGGAGTCAGTATGAGCGAGTTGTCAGAAAAGAAGTCGTTAGGTCCAATATTTATTATTATCGGCATTCTACTAATTGTTGTACTGGCCGTGGTATTTTGGCCAAGCGAAAAATCGCCTGAAGAGGTTACAGAACCAGAACCTGCGATTACTGAGCCAAACGAGCCTGCTCCGATTGAGCCTGACATTTTTGAACCTAAGCCAGCAGCACCTACCGTTGAGCTTGAAGAAAAAGAAGAAGTAGAGCCACTTCCTGAAGTAGAAGAAACTGAACCAGAGCCATTAGATATAAGTGACCCTGCGGTTAAGTCATCACTATTAGATAGCTCAACCGCCAGCGACGATACGGTAAATCGCATGTTGGTAAATGAAGGCTTACTACAGCGCTTTGTGGTTTCGGTAACTAATTTAGCAAACGATGAAATGGCACCCAACCATCAGCTATTAACACCACCAGAGCAGAATTTCCGCGTGTACTCTCAGGCTGGTAAACAATGGATTGATGCAGCAAGTTATAAACGCTATACACCGTATGTAGATATGCTTGAGTCTTTCAACAATGAAGCCTTGCTAGATGTGTACGCTACATACAAAGGTGATATACAGGCTAAATATGATGAGATTGGCGATCCTGACAAAGATTTCAATCAAGTATTGTTACAAGCCATCGACCAACTACTTGATACGCCAGAAGTACCGGTTCCAGTTGAAGTGTATACCGACTCAGTAGCGTATAAATATGCTGATGAACGCCTAGAAAACTTGAACGAGCCGCAAAAGCAGTTGCTTCGAACAGGGCCTGACAACATGCGTCGTATAAAAGCAAAACTGCGTGAAATTAAAACGCTGGTAGAAGAGCGTGGATCTAACTAGGTTTCAAAACCAGCTCAAAGGCGCGACTTCAACGTCGCGTCCCATTCCTCCTGTAGAAAAGTGGGACCCTGATTTTTGCGGTGACATAAACCTGACTATTGCACTTGATGGTCGCTGGTTTTACGAAGGCAGTCCAATAGGGCGCGCCAGCTTAGTTCAATTGTTTGCCTCTGTTTTAAAGAAAGAGAATGACAAGTATTTTCTGGTAACGCCGGTTGAAAAGGTAGGTATTACTGTAGAGGATACACCTTTTCTCATTACGCAATGGCACAGAAAAACTAACAAAGATACTGACAACAACGTTTTTGTATTTACCACGCAAACAGGTGATGACATCGAACTGTCAAACGCTGAACAGTTACAACTTCGCACGCCGCCCGATGCACTTCAAGACGCCGATGCAACTGAAATCCCTTACATTAATGTGCGAAGAAACCTATGGGCGCGACTGCACCAAAATGTGTATTACCAGCTGTTAGAGCAAGCATCAGAAGAACAGCAAGCAGCTAGCACACAGTTTACTATCCGCTCTAACAACACAATGTTTGTTATTGGCGAAGTAAGCATTTAGCTGCGAGTTCTTATTTCAGTATTGGCAGTTGTAATGGTAGAAGAAAATCCAGTGACGACACTGCCAACATAACTCCTCTAATTTATTACTACTTATCACTTTTTTTTTGCGTTCCCCTCACGGCTGTTTTACATTCAATTGTGTCGATAATATCAACAAGAAGCAGCCTACTATGAAAAAAGCCCTTACCGCTATCAGCATTTCTGCCGCATTAATGACAGTATCAGCAGGCATACAAGCCGCTACATTCATTCACGCTGGTAACGTATTTACTGGCACATCAAAAACCTTACAGCAAGAAGTGACCATTGTTGTTGATGGAAACAAGATCTCATCGGTTCAACGTGGTTATAAAAAGCCAGGGCAGGGCGACACCGTTATTGATTTAAAACATGCCACCGTCATGCCTGGGTTAATGGACATGCACGTGCACTTGTCTATGCAGCACGGCGGCCCTCAGACCTATCTAGAGCGCTTTTCGTTAAATGAAGCTGACTATGCGCTGCGTGCCGCTAACTATGCACGAATAACCCTAGATGCTGGTTTTACAACCGTTAGAAATTTGGGTGACGGTTTTTACGAAACCGTAGCGCTTCGAAATGCTATCTCTAATGGCTATGCGACAGGACCACGTATTTATACAGTAGGTAAATCTATTGCCACAACAGGCGGACATGCTGACCCTAGTAACGGGATTTCTCACCAGCTTCGCCCTGATGTAGGCCCCGAACAGGGTGTTGTTAATGGCGAAGTGGAAGCCCGTGAGGCGGTACGTTCTCGTTATCAAGATGGCGCTGATTTAATAAAAATCACCGCTACAGGTGGTGTTCTAAGTGTAGCGAAAAGTGGTCAAAACCCGCAGTTTATGACCGATGAACTTGAAGCGATTGTTGATACGGCGAAAGACTACGGCATGACGGTAGCAGTGCATGCTCACGGCCGTGAAGGTATGAAACGCGCTATAGAAGCGGGCGTAGATTCTATTGAGCACGGCACGTACATGGACGATGAAATTCGCGACCTCATGAAGAAAAACGGCACCTATTACGTGCCTACTATATTAGCCGGGAAGTTTGTTGCCGACAAAGCAAAAATTGATGGCTATTTTCCGGCTTTAGTGCGCCCTAAAGCCGCGGCCATAGGCCCACTTATTCAAAATACCTTTGCACAAGCCTATGAAGCGGGCGTGAAAATTGCTTTTGGTACCGACAGTGGTGTTTCAGCGCATGGCGATAATGCGCAAGAGTTTTCACTGATGGTGGAAGCGGGAATGACACCTGAAGACGCACTACTTAGCGCAACCGTAAATAGCGCGAATTTATTGGGGATAAGCGATATTCTTGGAACGCTAGAGCAAGGAAAACTTGCTGATATAGTGGCAGTATCAGGTAACCCATTAGAAGACATTTCGCTAATGGAAAGCATCTCTTTTGTGATGAAAGACGGCGTAGTATACAAACAAGAGTAGTAAGGATTACATGGCACTAAGTAAAAAGGTTAAGAGAAAGACAAGAGAATTAATAGACTCAAAACACATGCTGAAAAGCATTACATTGGCGTCTTTTCTTGAGTCAACTATAGTGCCTATTCCCCTTGAAGCGGTATTAATACCGTTGTTGCAGGCAAAGCGTGAGTTGCTTTGGAAAATAGCCTTAATGGCAACCATTGGGTGTGTTATTGGCGCTTTGTTTGGTTACGCCTTGGGCTATTACTTGTTTGATGTATTTGGTGACTGGCTAATCACCACGTTCTTCGACGAACAACAATTTAACAATGTACAACAAAAAATGCAGGCGCAAGGTTTTTGGTTTGTTATGACTTTAGGCATTGCCCCCATTCCCTTTCAAGTTGCCATGCTTGCCGCAGGCGCAACAAAATTCTCTTTACCCTTATTTTTGCTGGCAACTGTTATTGCTCGTTCTCTGCGTTATTTCGGTTTAGCAATTGTGGTCTACTTTGCGGGAAATCACGCTGAAAAGCTGATAAAGCGCTACCGTATGAAAGCCGTCGCGGCAATAACGCTACTGGTATTGCTACTGTGGTGGCTGTCTAATTTATCGGGATAACCAATATATTGCTTGAAACCCATCGTAAATTTCAATCTCTTATTTGATAATAATTCTCATTTACACTAATGTAAGAACATTATTGCAGATGGAGAGAAGCCATGCCTACTAATCACACTATTCATGACGATGGGTTTATTACGCTTAGTTTGAAAGCGTCTGTACTACAACAAATGCTAAAGAAAGAAAGCGTACATATGACTGATATTCACTGCCCCTGCACGCAAAGCAAACAGATTATTCAACAACTGTTATTGCAAGCGGCAATTGAGAAAGCGTAACGACGTATCAGACTAAAAAGGCGCGCAGACAACGCTACACGCCTTTTTTAATCACATATTGGTAGGGCATAACGTCGGTTTGAGACGCCACAAGGGTGTGATCCATAAACCGACAAAAGCTGGGAATATCACGGGCAGTAGACGGGTCGTCAGCGGTAACCGAAAGCGTTTCTCCGTCTGCCAATTTTCTAATATTTAGGCGCACCATCATAACTGGCTCAGGACAACGCAAACCCAGCGCATCTAAATGCGTGTTCGCACTGTTAAATGCCGTGTCGAAATCAGATGCCATAGCTTTCACGGTATGCGTTGATAGCGCCAATCTGGTCTTCATGACCACCTTTTTCTGTTAGGTATTCCACCACATTGGCTAACGACACAATTGAAATAACGGTGGTGTTGAAATCGCGCTCTACCTCTTGAATGGCAGACAGTTCACCTTTACCGCGCTCTTGTCTATCAAGCGCAATAAGCACCCCAGATAAACTTGCATTTTGCTGCTCAATTAACGTCATTGACTCGCGAATTGCGGTTCCCGCAGTAATGACGTCATCCACCAGCATAACCTTACCTTCTAAAGGACTTCCTACTAGGTTTCCGCCCTCGCCGTGGGTTTTGGCTTCCTTGCGGTTAAAGCAGTAAGGTACATCTACGTTGTGGCTGTCAAACAGTGCTACTGCAGTAGTCGTTGCAATGGGAATACCTTTGTAGGCAGGGCCAAACAGCACATCGAAGTCGACGCCAGCATCAGTAAGTGCATCAGCGTAAAAGCGGCCTAGTTTGGCAAGGTCGCCACCACTATTAAACAGCCCAGCGTTAAAGAAGTATGGGCTTACACGGCCCGACTTTAACGTAAACTCGCCAAATTTTAATACGCCACGCTCTATGGCAAATTCAATAAAATCACGCTGAAACGCTTTCATGACAACCTCTTATTACGCTAGTGCTGCTTTTTGAATATCGAATAGCTCTCGTAAGCCGTGTTTAGCAATGTTAAGCATTTCATCAAGCTCTTCGAACGAGAATGGTTCGCCTTCTGCGGTGCCTTGTACTTCAATAAGCTTACCGGTCTCAGTCATAACGATGTTCATATCGGTCTCTGCTTCAGAGTCTTCTGTGTACTCCAAATCGGCAATAGGAGTGCCTTCATAAATACCAACCGACAGCGCTGCAATCATGTGCTTAAGTGGGTTAGTTTTAATGATGCCTTTGCTACGCATGTATGTCAGCGCATCAACCAGTGCCACGCAAGCGCCTGTAATTGAAGCTGTACGGGTACCGCCGTCGGCTTGAATAACGTCACAGTCTAGCGTAATGGTGTTTTCACCAAGCAGTTTTAAGTCAACCGCGGCACGTAACGAACGAGCAATAAGACGCTGAATTTCTAACGTACGTCCACCTTGCTTGCCTCGCGCAGCCTCTCGGCCACTGCGAGTGTGGGTAGCACGTGGAAGCATGCTGTATTCTGCTGTAATCCAGCCTTTTCCTTGCCCCTTCATAAAGCGTGGTACACCTTCTTCCACAGTCGCATTACACAGCACCTTGGTGTTACCAAACTCTACAAGCACAGAGCCTTCTGCATGGCAGGTATATTGACGAGTAATTGTAACAGGGCGAATTTGACTGGCGGTTCTGCCGCTTGGACGCATAGTGTTCTCCACAACGTAAATGCAAAAATGAGAAACTTGACCGTTTTGCGCATGGTACAAAAACCAATGGCGCTGTGGCGCAAGTTGAATTGGCGTAAGTATAACGCAATACACGCGACCGTTAAAAACGAACTTTGTATAGAAATATGCTTTTGTAGGTTATTATTAACGTTACAAGAAAACCTGCCCTTGAACGAACCGTATACAACACGAAAAACGTCGCGTTGTTTTTGCAGGCTTTCACTTTTTAGCGTTAAGGATATTTATGATTTATAGCATGACCGCGTTTGCACGCGTAGAGACCAAGAAAGAGTGGGGCTCTGCGGTTTGGGAAATCCGTTCAGTTAACCAGCGTTTTCTAGAAACTTACTTTCGCCTTCCTGAGCAATTTCGTTCACTAGAGCCTGTGCTTCGCGAGCGTTTTCGCAAAAAGCTAGCCCGAGGTAAAGTAGAATGCGCACTGCGATTTACGGCAAATGATGCGGCGGTCACTAAGCTTAGCCTTAACGAAGAACTTGCCAAGCAAGTGCTAAACGCTGCCGACTGGGTTCAGTCTCATGGACAGTCAACAGGCGTAAATCCATTAGACGTACTGCGCTGGCCGGGTGTAATAGCAGCCGAAGAAGCCGATATGGATACCATCCATGCCGATGTAATGGCGGCATTCGATCAGGCGTTGTCTGATTTCATTGGTGCACGTGCAACCGAAGGTGAAGCACTTAAAGGCATGATTACCCAACGCCTTGATGCTATTGATGTTGAAGTAGGCAAAGTAACAGAGCGTATGCCTGAAATTATGGTGTGGCAGCGCGAAAAAGTGCAGGCACGTTTTGAGGAAGCGAAAGTAGAACTAGACGCAGGACGCTTCGAACAAGAAATGATAATGCTTGCTCAGAAGGTTGATGTAGCCGAAGAACTCGATCGCCTTAACGCGCACGTGGCAGAAACCCGCAACATTCTGAAAAAAGGTGGCGCAGTAGGCCGTCGTTTAGACTTTATGATGCAAGAGTTCAATCGTGAGTCTAATACGCTGGGCTCTAAATCTATCAGCACCGACATCACACAGTCAGCCGTAGAGCTTAAAGTGCTTATTGAGCAAATGCGCGAGCAAATTCAGAATATTGAGTAACACCAAAAAGCTCCGCCCGTAAGCGGAGCTTTTCTTTTCTTCCTAGAACACAAAGTTTACTGCCAAACGCGCTAGCGTTGCATCTTGGTTATCATCTACGTCATCTGACCGTTTCGAAATATCAGCCTTTATTGCCATGCCTGACGTAACGTCGTAGCGAAGTGAGGCGGTAATTATAGAATAGTCAGACAGTTGTGATTGCTGACTACCGATAGCCAATCCCGACAATGCAGCTACGGCCTCGGGTGGAAGACCAGAGGAGGCAATTTGCGCAATCTGGGCGGTGTATTTCACATCACCAGATGATTCAAAATTTTCATAAGTAAGAGCAGGAGTCCATTTACCAAAGCGGGCACCAACCGTCACATAATATGCTTCGTCGTCGTTAGCAAACGTGTTCGTTGTTTTAATCTCAGTGTGTTCTGCACCAATAAAATAATCAAAATTATCGTACATCACACTGAAACCAACGAATTCACCGGTGTCTTCTTCAATACGAAGGGAGTCTGCCAAATCAACGAAACCGGCAGCCTCAAGACTGTCAAAGCCATTACCCAGCGCTTGTGCTGTCGCATCTTCAGAGTTTGCCAAATCGATAGTGTTTGTTGTACGTCCATATACACTTCTAAAAGTGAACGTTTCGTTGCTGATTTGCCCTGATATCAGTGCGGTATTTTCACCTCGGTTTTCAGCACCAAGGGTTGTACCTTTAAACTGACCAAATGCTACATCTACCATGTAGTCCCAACCACCTGCATAACCCGTTTTAGATAGTTTCACCCCATCAAGGTTATTAAATGGTACGTTGTAAACCACGCTAGGTGCTGTAACCCAGTGGTAGGTATAGCCTACATCAAGTGATGATGAATAAGTGAATAACGGTAAACGCGAACGCCCTGCAACTAAGGTTAATGAGTCAGAGAGTTTGTAGCTTAGATATGCCCACTCAAAGTTCACATCAAAGTCTTCACTACCACGCCCAAGCACCTGCGCAGTGGCCGACAGTTTGTCAGAGATATCGCTTGAAACCTGAAGGGCAAATAAGCTTTCGTTGCTGAAATCGGGGTTATCGTCGTACCCCAAAAAGGTGTCGTCTGAAGACGTCACGCCCATTACTACGTTGCCAAAACCATTTATACGAACGTTATCAACAGCATACGCTTGAGACGCGGTGATCGAGGCAGTTAATAGCACTGCTAAGCTAAATTTATTCGCTTTCACTATGTTGGCTCCTACTTAGTAAATACAACTTTAACGTCGCCAGTCACGTTGGCAGCGTCAACATAGCCAATGGCATTTTTGTTGTTTTTGACAAGGTCAATCACGCTAGCGTCACTCGCCACCTCTTTTGGCGGCGTGCCTTTTCCAGTGAAAATTTGCTTAGACCAAAAACTTTTCACCTGAGCAGTACTGCGTCCGAGTACTTTGTTGTTAAATTCATCTACCGCACCGCCGCTCTCGATATTGATAGGCAATGCTTCTGAGCCATCTGGAAACTGACTTTTCTTGCCTAGGAAAATACGTTCAACAGCGTCAGCATCTATGGCTGCACTATTACCAGGATGAACGATAACGGCTACTTCTGCTAATGCAGAAACACTAACCGCTGATGTAAGCAAAATGGACGCAAGTGTTCGCTTAAGCATTGAATTCTCTCTTCTGTTTCATGTGTTACGTGGCTTGTTTACCTCCATGTGTTGACTCTTATTAGAATACCGTTAACGTATCCGTGTTACGTAGTGAAGTGTTGTCGGTGTTTGCCATTTCGTCCAGTAAATGCATAAAAAAATTATAGAAAAGTGAATTGGGTAAATACTAAGGGAACTGCAAACGTGCGTTAACGCTGAAAGAAAATCTATAAAAGTAAGTGCTTACAAACTATGACAACCATATATCAAGTAGCAGAAAAAGCTGGCGTCTCGCTTTCTACTGTATCAAGAGTGTTAAACGGCAAAGGCACCGTAAATGCAAAAATGACTGAAAAGGTAAAAGCAGCCGCAGAAGCTTTAGCCTATAAACCCAATCAAAATGCGCGCTCTCTAGCTGCAAAGCATGCAAATACGGTAGGCATAGTGCTACCGAATCAACACATGCAGTTTTACGCACATTTGTTGTTTTCAATCGAACAACTTTTTAGAAAACATCAAAAGCGTTGCTTAATTGCTTTTTCCAGCGACTCAAACAAAAGTGAAGAAGACACTATTAATTACCTTCACCTTCAAGGCTGTGATGGCATCATTGTATTTTCTATGCAGCAAACCACGCTAGATAAGACACCCTACAAAACACGTAACAGTCTTATTTTTAATATGGCGGCAGAGGAAAATAACCCGTTAGCCATAAAGGCAAATGCAGAAGCTGTTGTCTTGTCAGCGTATGATTACCTTAAACAACACAATCATAGCGATATAGCGCTTATCACTCATCGACAATTCAATGTAGATGCAATGCAGGCCAGCACCCTTTCATCTGACTATACATTCGCTAGCCAAGCTCAATGTGCTAATGATGCTGTGCTTGAACTCGTCGCTAGCGAGAAACCCTTTTCAGCACTCATATGCACTAGTCAGGCGCTTGCAATATCGGCTCATGCATTATTAGACGAATTGGGCTTTAGAGTACCTCAAGATGTTTCCGTAGTAGCAGCTTGCCTGCCAGGCGAGGTAGAGAATAAGGTCAATAATCAAAAGCCAATTAATGTAACCACGCTAGAGTTTTCAACCTATGACATAGCAAATCATCTCGTTAAGAACGCCCTTCAGAACTTTTACGACATAGAAAACAAAGACGCTGGCCCATTATCACCGGTGGTACATGACTATGGCACGGTATCAACATACTAAAACAAAGGAACAATAGATGAGATACGCACTTCTAAGCTTATTAATGATGCTAGCAACCGCAATGAATAGCGCGTATGCAAAAAGCGATATCGACCATATCAATAACGTATTAGATGCATTGCACGAAAATGCATCTAATGCAGACTTCCACGGTTATTTTGCCCTTTATAGTAATGATGCAGTATTTATTGGTACCGACGCTTCCGAAGTATGGCAGATAGACGAGTTTAAAGCGTATGCGAAGCCGCATTTTGATAAAGGCACTGGGTGGACATATTACCCTAGAGACCGAAACATTTATTTATCGTCAAACAATGATGTGGCTTGGTTTGATGAATTACTTGATAACAAAAAGCTTGGAGAAACACGTGGTACAGGCGTATTAATAAAAAAAGATAACACATGGAAGGTATCGCAATATCACCTCACTATTCCCATACCCAATAGCATTGCAAGTGACGTTGCTGCTCAGATAAAAGCGTTAAACGACCAATAACTAAAGAAGAAGCCACCGTAAGGTGGCTTCTATGCAAACTTTTACAGCTTGCTTTCGTTGTTAGGTAAGCGGCTGAATTTCCATTTCCACACGACGGTTCATCGAGCGGTTTGCCGCACTGCTGTTAGGCACTTTGGGTGCGTACTCGCCCATGCCTACAGTAGTAATACGCGTAGGATTTACCGAATAATTAATTAAGAGGTTTTTAACCGCTCCTGCACGACGTTCTGACAGCGCTTGGTTGTACTGTTCGGCACCTGTGTCATCGGTATGCCCTTTAATCATTAGCACGGTTTTTTCGTAGTTATTCACTACTTTCGCAACATCTTGCAATACCGGGTTAAAATTAGGGCTGATGCTTGAGCTGTCTGTTGCAAACGTAATGTCGCCAGGCATGATTAAACGTAAATTATCACCTTCACGTACTACCTGAACGCCTGTATCAGATAACTCATTACGTAGTTCTTCTTCTTGCTTATCCATGTAGTTACCAATAGCACCACCTGCAATTGCGCCTACCGCTGCCCCCCACGCATAACGGCTTTTGTCGTTATCACCGGTAGCTTTACCTAGTAGTGCACCTACAACTGCACCAATGGCCGCTCCTTTTTGCGTATTGTTGGGATCGTTTGCACAGCCTGCTACAGCAAGTGAAGCGGTAATTAAGCCTACTGTTAAGATCTTTTTCATGTCATCCTCTTATCTCGAATTTCGAGCCATATTAGTAACGCATTAAGGCGCCAGTAAATGTTTTGCACTTATCTGTCGTTTGCCCGTTACATCAAAAAATAAAAAACTGCTTTATATGCCACTAGTAACAATGTGAGCAAAATGCATTCCACTGCCATAACAATTGTGTTTTACAACTAATAATATAAACCGCTTTTTTATATATTCGCTGCGCTAAAATTAACGTAAATTCCCCTTTGAACAATTATATAGCTGCGCAACAGTTACTTCTGTATTTAACGCTAACCACGGGGTCAAATAGTAGTACTGCTTAACTGAACACAAGGTTAACGAACTGTCGCCTGAAAATACGGCACTGTGTAAAAGCTACAAGGTGTTAGTAAATTGCGACACATTTAACTAAGCACAACTGAGCTTTCAAAGAAGGCATTAATGTCGATGTTATAATCTGATGGAATGGCAGCCTTTGCTACCTTCACTGTTTTATCGCTAGATAAGTCTATGTCTTTGGGCGTTAGGTAATGACTATTTCGTACCGAATAAAATACTTTTACCACTGGGGTTAATGGTGAGTCATTTTGTTCTATTACCATCGCAAGGCGCTCATTTGAGAGCAGTACTAGACTACCTACAGGATAAACACCTAAACATTTTATAAATTGCTGTACGAGCGAAATGTCGAGTCTTGTGGGCGCTTCGTTCATCAGTATAGAAAACGCTTTCTGACTAGACATACCGGCTTTATAGACGCGATTAGCGGTCAACGCATCGTACATATCAGCAATCGCTAGCATACGCCCTGCAAGGCTAATTTCGGCATCTTTTTTACCCTTCGGGTAACCAAGCCCATCCAGTCTTTCGTGGTGCTCGCCAATGGCTTGAATAAGCGGCGCTGAAATATCGGTACCTTTCAAATAATCGACACCGTGTTGAACGTGTTCTTTCATGATGTCCATTTCGCTGTCAGTCAATCGACCAGGCTTATGCAAAATTTCGTCGGGTATCTTTATTTTACCCAAATCATGAAGGAAACCGGCGTACGATAAATCTTGTACCTCTTCATCAGACATTCCAAGAAACTGGCCAAAATTCGCTAATAAAATCGCGACATTCAATGAATGCTCAAGAAGGTAATCATCTTTTTCTCGAATTTTTGTTAAGCAGAGTAACGCGTCAGGGTTTCTGTCAACTGACTCAACCAGCTTGTTAGAAAACGCTTTGGGAATACTGGCATCAAAAGGCGTTTCTTTCTGCACGCTCTGCAACAATAATTGCTGTATTGCTTTACCTTGTTCGTGAAGCTTTGCAGCACGCGTGAGCTCGGCCCCCAGCGCTACCCGTTTAATTCTTTTATTATCTACTGCTTCAAGTGGCGGATCTTGGAGCGCTGTACATTCTGCATCAGATTCATTATTTGGATTAAACGCCTTTTCAGTATCGATAGTAAGCGCTTTTACACCGCGCTTCTTTAACGTGTCCACAATAGCAATAGAAGTCACGCGCCCTTGGCTCTTTACTGAAAGCGTTCCTTTTTGCTCAACAATTTGATGAACAAACATACCCGGCTCAAGCTGATCTATCGTGATTTTTTTTAACATACTAGATGTGGCTTACTCTTTTAGAATACACGCACTTAGGCGCGTGACTGCGCGAATGAAAATGTTGCTTTCAAGCGGTAAAAACTTTTTCAAAACGCTAGTACTGCAATGATGAAAGTATAGTGTGTAAATCGGGTTTCCATCCGTATTTTTTTAAATTAATACGATTGTTTTTTATTGTCACACCCTCTTCAATTAACCGCTGCCTTTGCTCGTGGGCATGCCACGACCCATCTGGGAAGGCAATTTTCCCGTCCGCACGTACCACTCTGTGCCAGTTGTGCTCGCCATCAAGTGCGCGCAACGCCCTACCCATCAGCCTAGCACGCCCCGGCAAGCCGCTAAGGTCAGCAAGCTGTCCATAACTAACCACAACACCTTCAGGTATTACTGCTAAGGTATTCTCTACACGTGTCAGCACTGCATCATTAACCATGCTTTGTGTTACTCTTTAGTTCTATTACCCACGTTTTAGCTACACAACGAACACTATCAATGCGCCCATACTGCAATCAATGCCAATATCCTGAAGTAACGTGTATTTGCGATGATATTACCGTTAGCACAAGCCCCATAGACATTGTCATTATTCAGCATAGAAAAGAACACTCTCACGCAAAAAATACCGCTCGCTTGGTATCTCTCGTTCTAAAAAACGCAGTGACTACTTTTACCGATGATGAAGAGGCAATGACTGCGTTGGCGCAACGCTATACCGAAAGTAACGCAGCGCTTATTTATCCGCACAGCAACAGTAATCCATTAGAGTCGACCTCAAAAGATGATAGAGGGAACCTGCAGACACTAATTTTTATAGACGGCAGTTGGAAGCAAGCCTATGGCATTGTGAAAAGCTTTCCATGGCTTGAAGCATTACCGATGTTTCACTTTGAAAATGCACCAAGGTCAAACTATCGAATTCGTCATACATCGGTAAACAACGCGCTATCTACACTCGAGGCCGTTGCCTACAGTTTAGAGTGCCTTTGCCATAGTGATGTGACTAATTTATATAGCGCGCAGGAGGCGATGCAGCGACATTTTAAAAGCCCAGCGCAGCATCACAGAAAATAACAGCGAAAATAGCAGACAGCGCTACGCAAGCATATTCACAAAACCCTTTTGCGACTGTATTAAACTAATCCAGTTTCGAATAGCAGGGTAGGCCGATAAATCGAACCCGCCTTCATGAGCAACATGGGTGTAAGCGAAAAGTGAGATATCGGCAATACTGAGCGTATCGCCCAATAAGAAAGGTGTATTTTTAAGCTGGGCTTCCATGACAGCTAAAGCACGATATCCACCCGCTTGCTTCGACTCGAACTCTGCACGCCTCTCCTCGGGCATACCAAGATAAATATTGATATAACGTGCTACTGCTATGTATGGCTCGTGACTGTATTGCTCGAAAAATTGCCATTGCAGCAGTGAGGCAAACGAAAATTGAGAGGTAGGAATAAGCGAACTGTTAGCGGCTAGGTAATGCATAATAGCATTTGATTCAGACAACACGCGTCCGTCATCAAGTTCTAAAATTGGAATTTTGCCGTTAGGCGATTTTTCTAAAAACCAAGCGGAACGTGTCTCACCTTTTAAAATATCAACATCAATCCATTCGTGTTGCAGTTCAAGAATGGAAGTCAGCAATTCCAGTTTGTAGCAATTACCAGAGCGTTTATCACCGTATATTTTCACTTTTATCCTAAAGGCCTAGCCGAGTTGTTAAGCGCTTAAACCACCAAGATGCTTTCAATGAGTAAAAAAAGCAACCATGAAAACGGCAAAGGAATAATGCAGGTAATAAGTTTTTTGTAGTGACTTGGTGTTAAAGCGTGAGCATAGAGCTCTTGCTCTGTGATTTTTTTCTCTATGAAGCTCGATTCAACTTTTGCTTTGTTGCTTTTTATGTAGTTACTAATAAGGTTTTCGTTCTCTTCAAATACTTTTTCAGACAGCGAATTCAATTTAAATATAAGCGTAAATAAAGGCCACATTAGAAACAACGCGACAAAGCCTAGAAGGCAAGAAATAAACAATAAATCAAAAAAGTGAACGGGTTGGTTAATCCAAAAAATGGGCATCAAAGCAGTACCAGACAGAATAATGGTAGCCGACGTTAATCCAACGTTTAACACCTTTCTAATTAACTCTATCTGACTTGAAGCGCTAAGCTCGTGACTGCAAGTTAGCTTACGAAGCAGCTTATTACTGGCATACACTTCAATAAAAAAGAGCGACATCAAAAACCAAAAAGGTATCGCGGTAATGGCCACAACAATAACCTCAGGTTCATTAATTCTCTCAATCACGCCCTCTGAAACCATGTAGACAACGGGCATTAAAAAACCAATAGAAACACACCATACAACGTGACGTTTAAACGATTGTGCTATTTCCTTGTTGTAGTGCTTAAACAACGATTGTTGATTCTTAATCACCAAAATAGCGTATAAGCTTGAAGCCAGATTGCGGTGTACAAATCGGATGGTAAGCAGAAAGTATCCGCTAATTAGGGATGTTCCTAAAGCAGTGTTAAAGTCTCTTTGCGCATCGTTGTTAGTAATCGGAAGATCAATAGATCCGCCCATCACATTGATAAGAATAAGCGCAATAGAAAGACAAAACGGGTACATAATCATTCTATATGAAAGAAACGGCAAACTAGATAGCAATGTAGACCCTCTTATCACTGCCACAATTAAACGTACGAAAAAAAACCGAAAGCAAACCAAGACAACAATACGGTTGTTATACACGCGCCAAGTCGCACTTTATCTTGCGTTGTTATTTTAAGCATTGCCATCTTGATAAGCAATTCGCGCTCGCTTTGTAAGTAATCAAGTTTCATTAGATCTTCATTTTGCTCGCAAAAAAGCTTTTCTTGATTTGTATATAACTCTTCTTGCATTTCATTTTTCACAAAAAACCATTGCTTTCTTAACTTCACAATAGGCAAAAAAAGATAACTGGTAATAATGAGTGCAAAAATACTCGCACCAATAATATCAATAATTGGTACCACTTTCTCAAACCAGAATATTGGGAACAGTGCAAACGCACCTAGTGCTGTTGTGGCATTTACAAAGCCTAATTTTATTAATGCTGAGATTGAATTTAACAAATCCAGCTTATGCTCTGTTTCTACTAATATCTCGTTTCTTAAATAATTGATATTTGATGATATTTGCGTCAAGAACAAACAAAAAAAGAACCAAAAAATAGTGCCATTAACGGACAAAAGGTACTGATGAAAGGCGGGGCTATTAAACAGCAGCCCTTCTACAAACACGTATACTAATGTGAGCATTAGCGCCACAATAATACAGTTCATACTTTGATGCTTAAGGCGCAAGAATAGGGCGCTTCGGTGAAATGAAAACTGACTTAATTGGTTTGTTTTAACAAGAAGAGAAATTAGCGTGCTTGCTACGTTTTGATGCATCAAGCGCAGTGCAAACCAAAAGTACCCTGTTATAACCGACATACCAATGGCTGAGTTAAAGTCGCGTTGAGCGCGTATATCGCCGTGCTGTGGCCAATCTAAGGCACCAGAGAAGTAATGCAAAGTTAGCAACAATAACGTTGCCAGCAGCGGGAAAAATCCAATAGAGGCACCTTTGTGCGTGTTGGAGTAGGGGTTTAACTTCATTATTTTTATTTTTCTGTACTAGCTTGATGGGCTACTACACAAAACCATTTAACGTCACTAGAACTTAAGCCCACCCACCATAAGCCATTAGCATTGTTGATAGCAATATAAATAAGTGTAAAACAATGTGAATGCCTACTTTTCACGCTGGCAATAAAAAACCCGCCAAATGGCGGGTTTTTTCAAAGCTGTGCTTTTTACTTGCGTAACTTCTGTATAAGACGAAGTTGCGCAATGGCTTCTGCAAGCTCATGAGCTGCTTCAGCGTAGTTAAAGTCAGCGCCTGGGTTGGCGATGTGCTCTTCTGCACGTCGTTTGGCTTCTTGTGCTGCCTGCTCGTCAAGATCTTCAGCTCGAACCGCGGTATCAGCCAGTACGGTAACATTGCCAGGTTGTACTTCTAGTACACCACCAGCAACATAGATTACTTCTTCTTCACCGTGCTGTTTAACCAAACGCACCATACCAGGTTTAATAGCAGAGATAAGTGGCGCGTGCCCTGGGTGAATACCCAGCTCACCTTCGCTACCTGTCACTTGAATCGCTTCAACGCGACCTGAGAAAATCGCTTTCTCCGCGCTTACTACGTCCAAATGTACTGTCATTGCCATGTGAACCTCCTGATTAGGTACGTTAGCATGATGCTAGGCTAGCAACTGCTAGCCCTGTCTCATTATGCTTTCTTGGCTTTCTCTAACGCTTCTTCGATAGAACCAACCATGTAGAAGGCTTGCTCTGGAAGGTGATCGTACTCACCGTCTAGGATGCCTTTAAAGCCACTGATTGTGTCTTTAAGCGATACATATTTACCAGGTGCACCAGTAAATACTTCTGCTACGAAGAACGGCTGAGATAGGAAACGCTGAATCTTACGAGCACGTGATACCACTTGCTTGTCTTCTTCAGATAGTTCGTCCATAC
>Ga0213840_1001119_pt1 | contig 24061 bp, 23 predicted proteins | sample SWPATP22_FD_160132 | JGI IMG/M metagenome (GOLD analysis project Ga0213840, IMG submission 160132) | Coastal seawater microbial communities from Marineland, Florida, United States - SWPA TP2 #2 | ecosystem: Environmental > Aquatic > Marine > Coastal | place: USA: Florida | collected 2016-08-14 | reverse complement strand
GGGCAGTACAGTTGGTTACTAGCAACCTGTTTATTGGTGTGCTGTTGGCCATAGGAATTCTGTGGGCATTCATGCGACAGCTTCGCGCCACACTTATCGTGGCACTAGCAATACCCATTTCTTTGTTAAGCACCTTTGTGGTTCTACAAATTACAGGGCGCTCACTTAACATTATTTCTCTTGCTGGTTTAGCCTTCGCGGTAGGTATGGTTCTAGATGCGGCGATAGTAGTGCTTGAAAATATAGTGCGAACTCGCAAGAGTGTGGCAAGCGATGAAGAGAGCGCATATAAGGGCACAAAAGAAGTGTTTGGCGCGCTAATGGCGTCAACGGCGACGACGGTAGCTATATTCATACCCGTGATGTTTCTTGAGGATGTTGAAGGTCAGCTTTTTGCAGATTTAGCGTTAACCATTGCTATTGCCGTATGCATGTCGCTTGTTGTCGCCGTTACTGTGCTGCCCGTTGTGGCATCTCGTTATTTGAAGGGCGATATGCCAGAAGATAGCCTTCAACGGCTGTGGGCAAAAATCACCGGTAATGTAATGCGACTTTCCGCCACACAGACCCGTCGAATAATACTGGTGCTTACGCTTATGGGAGTGCCTGTAGCTGGCAGCGTATTGCTTATGCCGTCAATGGATTATTTACCGCCTGTGAAGCGAGATGCTGTTGACGCATTCTTGAGTTTGCCGGCAGGTGCAAGCGAGAACTTCATCTCTGAGGAAGTTATTCCTGTTGTGGTAGAGCGACTTAAACCCTACATGGACGGTGACAAGCAACCTGCGCTTAAGAACTATTACATTATTACCTGGCCTAATGGCGGCACACTTGGTGTTAGAGCCAAGGACCAATCGAAGGTGAAAGAGCTTGAAGCTATCGTTCGCGACGAGATTTTAAAAGACCTTCCCGATACACAGGCATTTGCTCAGCAAGGAAACCTTTTCGGTGGTTTTGGTAATGGCCGTTCTATTGATATTCACTTGCAGGGCATAGACCAAGACATGCTTGGCGTGGCCGCACAAGCCGGGCTAGATAAGCTACGCGAAGTCTTTCCAAATGCGAACGCCAGAGCAAACCCATCATTAGAGCAAGCTGAGCCTGAGCTTCGTTTTTATCCCAATGACGCACGTATGATGGAAGTTGGCCTTAATCGTGGTGCAATGGGTAGTCTTGTACGCGCAATGGGCGATGGCATGTACGTAGGCGAATACTTCGACGGTGTTAAACGCATGAACATTATCTTTCGCTCAGAGCCTTGGGCTACGCCGGAAGAAGTAAACAGTACGCCGTTAATGACACCCGTTGGCGAAGTCGTTCAATTAGGTGAACTGGTTGAAATTCAGCGTGCAGTAGGGCCAAGTCGGATTCAGCGTATTGATGGTCGTCGTACATTAACCGTAAACGTGAATCCACCAGAGGGCATGAGTTTGGAAGATGCAATGGCGGTTATTAAGTCGGAAGTAGAGCCTGCCATTATGGCAATGATGCCGGTAGACGGGTCTATTACCTATGGTGGCAGTGCAGATAGTCTCAAAGGCGCTATTGCTTCTATGGCTGATAACTTTATGTTCGCTATGGTTTTACTACTGTTGCTAATGGCAGGTTTGTTTAAGTCGCTGAAAGACAGTGTGTTAGTGGTGCTGTCTATTCCACTAGCGACAATTGGTGGCGTGCTAGCTATTCGAATTATGAATGTATTCACCTTCCAGCCCATGGACTTGCTGACCATGATTGGCTTCATTATTTTGCTAGGGCTAGTGGTGAATAATGCCATTTTGCTTGTGCATCAAACTCGCTTGGGTGAACACGCTGGGCTAACGCGAGATGAAGCAGTGGAACAAGCAATTTTACTTCGTCTTCGTCCTATTTTTATGAGTACGTTTACCTCTATCTTCGGCATGCTTCCTTTACTGTTATTGCCTGGTGCTGGAAGTGTCATTTATCGCGGTTTAGCTGCAGTAATCGTTGGCGGGATGACCGTAAGTACCGTATTCACGCTTCTTCTATTACCCACGTTATTACGAATGAAAATGCCTGAAAAAGCGCGTATATCCACCGTTAACAATGCGGCTGGAAGTACTTCTCAGGCAGCCAAACTCAATAAACACAGCGATCATTTATAAGGAATATCTCTCATGAAAGCATTAATAAAAGCAGCCATATTCGGCTTATGCACTGGGAGTGCGTTGGTGGCTTCTAGTACTGTCGCAGCGCAAGAAAACACGCCAGCACCAGTGCTGGTGCAGGTAGATGAAGCTAAGGAACAAGCTATATCGCAGTTAACATGGGTGCCGGGCACTATCTTAAGTCAAACCGATGCAAACTTAGCATCGGAAGTAGATGGTCGCATTACATGGATGGCAAACGTTGGCGATGTGATTGAAGCGGGGCGGCCATTGGCAACGTTAGACGATACACGTTTGACTATTACGCTAAATCAAAATAAGTCCGATATTGCACAGTGGCAGTCTCAGGTGTCGTTATTTGAAACACGATTATCGCGTTTTAAAAACCTACAGGCGAACAATAATCTCTCACGCGGAGAGCTTGATACGGTTTACGCCGACTTAGAAAACGCCAAACAAGAACTTGCAAAGGCAGAGCTTGATTTAGCCTTTACGCAATATCAAATCGATCAGAGTCAAATTAAAGTACCTTACACAGCGCTTGTTGTAGAACGATTAAAAGCACCCGGAGAATATACCGGCGTAGGGCAAGATTTAATAAGAGTTGTTAATCCAGAGAATATCGAAGTACAGGTACGCGCACCATTAACCGTACTTCCGTTTATAAAGCGTGGGATGCCCGTTAATGTGCACAGCAAAACGCATCAAGTTGAAGAATCGATAAGGGCTATTGTGCCTGTTGGTAATACCAACTCTAGGATGATGGAGCTTCGCATTGCTATAAAGTCTGGCGACTTTCCTATTGGTAGCGCGGTAAGAGTTGCTTTACCTAGCAGCGACACCCACAACGGCGTAACCATTCCGCGAGACGCGCTTGTGCTAAGAAAAACGGGCACCTTTATTTATCAGCTAAATGACAACAACGAAGCACAGCAAATTAAGGTGCGCACAGGCGTTGGTTTAGGCGAGCGCATTGAAGTGTTCGGTGATGTGAACCCACTACAGTATGTTGTTGTAAGAGGCGCAGAGAGATTGCGTGCTGGCCAAAAGGTACGATTCGAAGAGACTGGTACAACATTAACGGCAAAAAATTAATATTTTCTTACGTTTAGCGGTAACAAGAGCCAACCCGAAATAGAAAATTTGCGGTAAAGTAACCAACGTAGACAGTAGTGGGTGAAATAATGCAATTCTTCTTCGGTAAAGTTCTTGTCAATAGAAAGCGCGTCATCAAAAAGTACGTGATCAATAAGCGCATAGGCAACAATAAAAAAGGTTTATCTGTGAAATACCTATGCCTATGTGCTACTGCGCTTTTAGTAAGCCTTGGTTGTTCAACTACCAACACGGTTAACCGTGTTTCATCAGAGTCTTCACAAGTTAGATATAGCGAGCATGAGGGGTACGAAGATAGATTTCGCAACCTGTATGACGATGTTAAAAACTATCCCGTTACCTGCACTGGTAATTGTTACCCGCCTCACGAGGACATTAAGTGCCAAAGCAACATGCAGGATTGCCAGTATGTGGGGAAGCGCCCTAAGGTTCAGTTAAATACGGGCTTCGACATTACCTGGCTAGGGCACGCTACATTCGTGATAAAAACGCCCGACAACAAGCAAATTCTTGTAGATCCTGTTTTTGGGCAGTTCGACTGGCCAGTAAACTGGGCGTTTCGTTTGGCCGAAGGGTTCAATAGAAACCGACCTGCTACGTTAAGCCAGCGCGATATTATGCAAACAGATGCTGTTTTGTATTCCCACATTCACTACGACCATTTCAATAAAAGCGATATTGAAACAATTGGTAACAACACCGAGTATTTAGTACCGCTAGGCTTTGCTGAACACTTCCCAAATAATGGCTACAGTATAAACGAAATGCCGTGGTATGCGTCTTACGCGCTTGCCGATACACAAATACATTTTGTGCCAGCCCATCATTTTAGTAATCGTATTTGGGTGCCTTACTTGTACGAGGATAACAACGCCTCGCTGTGGGGAGGGTGGTTAATAGAACACAATGGTAAACGTGTTTATTTTGCTGGAGACACCGGGTATTCAGCGCATTTTAAAGCCATAAATGAACGCTACGGCAACATTGATATTTGTTTGCTTCCAATTGCGTCCTATCACAGCGAAGAGTCTCCTAGGTGGTACAGAAAAGTGCACACTACACCAGAAGATGCCATTGTGGCGTCGAATGAACTGGGGTGTAAGGTTGTTATCCCCTGGGGTTTTGGAAACGCGACTTGGCGTATGGGCGATAAAACATCACACTCAGCCCTTTTTCGTCTTTTGCACATGAAACAGCAACTTAATACATCAATGCCTTGGGTTGTATTAAATGAAGGTGATAGCGCTTCATTTTAAAATTACCTTCAAACAAGCGTTTAAACATTCACTTGCACTTACGGGCGTCCATTACTAATATTTGAACATCAAACGCCCTTTGGTGAAGTTTTTCAGGGACGAAAAATGTTTAAATCTAGAATAGCTTCTTTTTCTGGCTTGATTATCGCCTTTCTAATGTATATTGGCGTGTGCGGCTATTTCTTGAAGCAAGAGCCCGCGCCAACGCTACCTGCCTATAAGTCTTGTGAGGAAAGCTGCACTACAAGCATTGAGTTTTACGTTCCTGAAGCTGCAAAAAGAATGACGCTTGCCCGCGAACTTGACGATATTTTTGAGAGCTATACTGCGAAAGAAGTGGGCTATTTCGTTTACTGGAATGGCGACATATGCGAGCTACGACTATATGCTAACTCACCGAACGCGCTTCTCTCACTCACTTCAAAATTAGAAGCGCAAGTAGCGCCATTCATTGAGAATAGAACCCATCACATCATAGAGGTTTTTGACGGTATTACCTACTCGCTACTTTCTCGCATTTAGTGCGCCATTCATCGTCTAATACAGCCAATGAAGCAAGCTCTGCGGCCAGCACTTTATCGGTTTTTAAATGTGTACATTGCATAAGCGTATGTACGTTTACCGAGTTCTCTTGACGTTTAAGTAACGTCACGGAATCGCCAACATGAATTACGCCCGTTTTAAGTACGCGGTAGTACCACCCTGTTATCCCGCGTTCGCCTACAAACCTATCCAAATTCTTTATTTCAAAGCGTTGAGATATTTTGCTGCATGGTGCGCGGGGAGCACTCACTTGAAGTTCAACCTCTCCAAATTGCCAAATGTCGCCAATAAATACCGTTGTATCATCCATGCCTTCAACGCTGATATTTTCTCCAATGCTACCCTTTTCAAAAGCTCCGTCGGGAAAATGTTTTGCCAATGTCAGATAGTTGATAGGGGCAAACTGGTGCAGTACCTTTTCTGGGCCACCGTGTAGCTTTTTGTTGGCCTGTACATCTTCATTGGTACCGTCGATATTGACAGTTAAGGTGTTAATTGGGCTTTTAACTATACTGCTTGGTGCACCTCTAGGGCCTAATGGTTGTGGCTTTCCGGCAAACAACGCATCAACAGTGAAGATGGTTGGCATGGTTTCTCCAAAAAAATATTTTGTTTATTTAAACCTTTCTACTATAGGGTACGACTAACTCTATAACACTAACAAGTGCGATGCTGAAAAAGCATAAAAGTACGTAAAGAATATGAGAAGACAATGGAACACACCCAACAACGTGTAGTTCACGCCAATGTGGTGTTTGGCAAGCAAGACGAAGACCACTGGATATCGGAAGCAAAGCGAGGCAGTAAACATGCCTTTCGCCAGCTGTACGATATGCATATTGGTCGAGTGTATGCTTTGTGTTACCGGCTCACTGGCGAAAAAGGCATGGCAGAGGATGCGGCTCAAGAAGTGTTTATTCAGCTTTGGCGAAAGCTGGATAACTTTGAAGGGCAAAGCCAATTCTCAACGTGGCTTCATAGCGTAACGGCGAATATTACGATTTCTTACATTCGAAAGCAGAAAGGTTGGGTGCAGCGGATGTTCAATTTAGAGTCCAGCGGTATCCACGATATGGCGGCAGAATCGCAGAGTACTGATATAGATTTAGAAGCCATGGTAGTACGGCTTCCCGAGCGAGCAAGAATGGTTTTCGTACTGCACGCCATCGAGGGCTATCGGCATGAAGACATTGCATCCATGCTCGATATGGCAGTGGGCTCAAGCAAAGCACAGTTCTTCCGTGCAAAGCAATTGTTAAAAGATTACATGGGGTATGGCGATGAGTAATTTCGATGAACAGCTTTCTCAACAACTCAATAGCCTTGCAAAAGAGAAGCAGCCCGAGCGAGATTTATTTCGTGGCGTAGAGCTTGGTATTGAAGCACAGCGTAATGGAGAAGAGAAACAAAGCAGTAATAGTGTAACGAATAATCAATGGCTGGCCATTGCCGCTAGCGTATGTTTAGTTACCGTTATCTGGTTGTCTGCGCCGTTGGCATTTAAAACCGAGAACACACAGGCCGATACTTATGCACTGATAGAAGCGCTTAGCACGCAACAACAGCAGCAGGTTAATAGCTTATTGGCTAGCTATGAAAGTACGCCAGCTTTAACACAAGACTGGCAACAACAATTGAAAGAATTAGACGATGCAGCAGATGCCGTTAAGTTAGCGTTGAAGGAAGATCCTGACAATTCGGCATTAATTAAAATGTTGCACCATGTATATCAACAGCAAATTGCCTTAATTGAGCGAGTGCACGCGCCAAAGTGGCAGCAAATTTAAAAAGGGTATGATGATGAAATCAATATTAAAGACAACACTTTCTCAAAATGTAGCAAAAGCATTTGGCGTAACGCTATTACTTACCATTGCCGCGAATGTTTATGCGGGCGAAATGGTAGATAAAACAATAGATACGTCCAGTTCGCCTAAGGTAGACATTGAGCACGTTAACGGTAAGGCAGAAATACGTGTATGGGACAAATCGCAGGTTCGTGTCACTGGAGAGTTAGGTGAACGAACAGAAGAGTTTATCTTTGAGCAGCGCGGTGATGTGGTAGTTATTCATGTCGAAGTAGAGCGCAGCAGCCAAAGCTGGTACAAGAAAGTGAAAGACGGTGACGACCTAACTATCTATGTACCTGCGTCAAGCGACTTACATTACACCGCGGTAAATGCAGATGTTAAGGCAAGTGGCATTACGCGTGCAGTTGATGTTGAAGTAGTTAATGGTGACGTAATGCTTCAAGACATTGCTGAGCGTGTTGAAGTGGAGTCGGTTAACGGTGATATAGAACTTAAAAACGTTCGTGGACGATTGGAAGTTGAAAGCGTTAATGGCGATTTAGATATTGAGCATACTGGAAGCGAGTCGGTGTCGTTTACCTCGGTTAACGGTAAGGTTGAAGTAAAAACCAATAGCCCAGACGTAACGGTTGAAACGGTGAACGGTCGCATTGATTTAGCACTTGGTGATGTGGACTCATTGGATATTGATACCGTAAACGGCCGCACGTTTGCTAGTTTATCAATAAATGCTAATGGTCGCGTAAACGCTAATTCAGTGGGCGGCGCAATGGAGTTTCAATTCCAGCCAAATGTGTCTGCACAGTTTGATATTGGTGCGCATGCTGGTGGTAATATCATAAATAAAATCAGTGATGTGCAAGCTAAAAAGCCTAAGTATGGCCCTAGCCGTTCGCTTCGCTTTATCAATAACGGCGGTGCGGCTGATGTAGAGATCTCAACCGTGCACGGACGAATTGTTCTAGACCAAAAGTGAATAAGTAAGCACCATTACAATCGTTAAAATAAGTTGAAATGGTAAATGTTGTCCATATTTATTAATCAACTGGCAAGAGGCTGCATAGTGCGGCCTTTCTTGTGTTTAGACGATGGCTTTTAATGGTAAAGGTGTACTGACCATAGTTGCCCATGTCGTTTTAAAAAAGTCATTTCACCGGAGAACGAGTTGAATATCATTGGGCACTTAAAACGCTTTTGGCGATTTCATAGTTTGGTACTTGGTGCAGTAAGCATTTCTGCGCTTACGCTGGGTTGTGCAATGCATGAGCCCGCGTATTACGAAGGTACTTGGGTAGTAACTGCAGCGCATCCGCCTGTTGAAACCACTCAACATACAACGCAGCCAAATGTAGCCCAGTTGGGCGTGGCCCAATCGAGTGCGGCCCAACCGAGTGCGGCCCAACCAAATGAGTTTCTTGGTAGCTCGGTGGTTTATTCGTCTGTATCGGCGCGATTAGACCAATATCTGTGTGAAGCACCAACGTACACCGAGCGCACAATAGCGCCATCGGCAATTGAATTAGACTACAAGGTTTCCTATGCGTCGTTAGGCTTCTCTAATGATAAAATCAGTTTAGTTGAGCTATCATGCTCAAACGATGGCGTTTCAATTGGCTCACAGCTTTTGTATCAAGAAAATACGCTAGCTTATACCCATGTTGACGGTACCTTCTTAAAACTTGAAAAAGCCGTGTTTTAGCAGTAATTCAATTTTCTTGTTTTTACCCTAATTCCTGAGTTCCCGTATTGAGGGAAGAGCTCGAAAAGCGCATAATAACCAACTGACTTTTGTTCGACGTTATAAGGTTGTATTGTGGCTTCTGCTCCTAAAAGCGATAAGAATGTAGAAAAATTGAAGGTTCCACCTCATAGTATCGAGGCGGAACAGTCTGTTTTAGGAAGCATGCTCATCGACCCCGAAAGTTGGGATAAGGTTGCCGAACTTGTTTCCGACAATGACTTTTATAATCGTTCTCACCAAATTATCTTCCGTGCAATAACTCGCTTGCTTAATAGCAGTCAGCCTATCGACCTTATTACCGTGTCGGAAGAGCTGGAAAAACACGACGAGTTAGACGACGCAGGTGGTTTTGCCTACTTAGGTGAACTTGCCAAAAATACTCCGAGCTCTGCGAACGTTGTATCGTACGCGCAAATCATCAGTGAGCGTGCGATTACACGAGAACTGATTGGCGTTGCGCACGAAATTGCCGAAGTGGGTTATAACCCCGAAGGAAGAGATAGCGCCGATATCCTTGATTTAGCCGAGAGTAAAGTATTCGAGATTGCCGAACGCAGAACAGGCGAAAACGAAGGCCCTCGCGATGTGGAGTCTATCCTTGGTAAAACCATAGACCGCTTGGAAGAGTTGGTGAAAACCAATAAAGACGTAACCGGCGTGACGTCGGGTTTTACTGACCTTGATAAGATGACCAGTGGCCTTCAGCCTTCAGACCTTATTATTGTGGCGGCACGTCCTTCAATGGGTAAAACCACGTTTGCCATGAACTTGGTTGAAAACGCAATGCTAGCGGAAGACAAGCCGGTATTGGTATTTAGCTTGGAGATGCCGTCAGAACAAATCATGATGCGTATGCTTGCATCATTAAGTCGTGTTGATCAAACCAAAATTCGTACTGCGCAGCTTGATGATGAAGATTGGGCACGTATTTCAAACACCATGGCGATGTTAAAAGACAAAGATTGCCTGTTTGTTGATGACTCATCGGGGTTGACCCCAATGGACGTTCGAAGCCGAGCGAGGAAGCTGGCTAGAGAACGTGGCGGTATTAGTCTTATCATGGTGGATTATCTTCAATTAATGCGCGTACCGTCGTTAAGTGATAACCGTACATTAGAAATCGCTGAAATCTCGCGCTCACTAAAAGCGTTGGCGAAAGAGTTAGAAGTGCCAGTAGTGGCGCTTTCTCAGCTTAACCGTACGCTAGAGCAGCGTGCTGATAAACGTCCGGTTAACTCAGACCTTCGTGAATCAGGGTCAATCGAGCAGGACGCCGACCTTATCATGTTTATCTATCGCGACGAGGTCTACCATGAAAACAGCGAATACAAAGGCATTGCAGAAATTATTATCGGTAAGCAGCGTAATGGCCCTATCGGTACTTGCCGCTTAACATTCCAAGGGCAATTCTCGCGTTTCGACAACTACGCTGGCCCAGCTATCGCTGATGAATATTAAGCTAGTTGTAAAAAACAATTAATAGAGACAAAAAAGGCGCCTGATGGCGCCTTTTCTTTAGCTAGTTAGCTGAATTATTTTTCTTCAGCTACTTTCACAGTGCCTTTAACCGTTACAGAGATACGACGGTTAATACGGTGTGCTTCAGCGTTGCTCGCCGAATCAAGAAGTTGTGTTTCACCGTAACCAATCGTTTCAAGGCGTGAGCTGTCGATACCGTACATATCAACCATTACTTCTTTAAAGTTTGCTGCACGACGCTCTGAAAGGTCCATGTTGTAAGACTCTGCTCCTGGCGCAGAAGTGTGACCTTCGATTACTGCTGTGGTAGATGGATACTGCTTCATGAATTCTGCGAATTCTGAAATTTCAGGATCCTTAGGCATTTTAACTACAGCACTTTCGTTGTCGAAAAGAACGCGTAGCGTGATTTCTACCGTTTCTTCATCAAACAATGTACAACCCTTTGCGTCTACTTTAACGCCTGCAGGTGTGTCAGGGCACATGTCTTTGCTGTCTACTACGCCGTCTTTATCAGCGTCTTTAATAGCACAGCCTGTAGAATCTACTTTTGTATCAGCCGGTGTGTTAGGGCACTGGTCAGCACTATTCATTACGCCGTCGTTGTCGTTATCAACGTTACAACCCATTGCATCAACACGAACGCCAGCTGGTGTCATAGGGCACTGGTCTTTACCATCTACAACGCCGTCGTTGTCGCTGTCTACTGGTGCTGCAGGTGTGCTTTTGCCAAATGGAACAGCAAAACCTAGTTTTAAGCTGTAGTCGTTATAGTCATCACCGAAATCGTGATAAGTCGCAATTTCCGTAATTACTTTTACAGAATCTGCAAGGTCCCAGTGTTTACCAATACCCACGTTACCTAGCGTAGTAGAAACACCAGCAGATTGACGTTTAACACCACCGAAAACATACCATGCATCGTTTGGCGCGAAGTATAATGCGTCAACACCTACTAGAGCGCCGTTCTCTTCGCCGCCAGATACAGTATCTAGACCAAGCGCAGTGTACTCAAGACGTGCTGCCCAGCTTTGTGTGAAGCGAAAGCCATATTCAAAAGAAACACCGCGACCATCATCATAGGTGCCGTTTGGTGTAAGTGATGCTGGACGAGCAGAATCAGTGTTGTAGTACATGCCAGACATACCAAACCAGTGCTTGTATTCAGGTTCAGCTGTTTCTTGTGCAAGAGCGTGTGTAGAGGTAAGCATTGCAATTGATAGCGCTGCCAATTTAAAGTGCTGTTTCATAGTCACATCCTGTTTAACGTTGAGTGATTATCAATTTTGATAATTTTTTATGTTGTGTATAGCCATTATGGCTAGCACAAGTTGTGCCATTTATAATATGGGTTAGGCTGCAATCCCTTGTAATGTGGCAATAATTGTACGTCTACCACCGCAGTCACGGTGTTCACCAAGCATGATACCCTGCCAAGTGCCCAATGCAAGTCTGCCTTGTTGGACAGGGATCGTAACCTGACAGCCTAATATGCTCGATTTTAAATGCGCAGGCATATCATCATCTCCTTCATAAGTATGTTGAAAGAAAGATAAATTTTCCTTTACCGCATAATTACAAAAGGCTTCCATGTCCTGTCTTACGGTAGGATCTGCGTTTTCGTTTACCGTAAGACTTGCACTTGTGTGCTGAAGCCATAGATGAAGTAAACCTACTTCCACCTGTTTTATACTGGGTATGGCGGTTGTCACCTTATCAGTGATAAGGTGAAAACCGCGGGGATATGCTGGCAGTGTAATTTTTTCAGACTGCCAGAAATTATTTGTCAAAACAGATTTCCAAGTGAGCTCGGCCTTCATCGCATAAGAAAGGAAGAATAATCTTTGCGCCGTCTACTTGGTGGCTAATAGAGTGCTGTTTTCCAGACACTACAATAGGCGTTGCCATGCCAAATTCAAAGCCTCGCTCTGCAAGGTCTCGCTTGGCGTTTCCGCATATCATGTTGGTAACCTCACCCACCATGTCGCCCACTTCAGCGTCGAGTTTTTCTGGGCGCTCACCAACCATTCTTTCCATAATGGTGAGTGCAAGCGACTCGTCAAACGTAATAGACATGGAGCCGCGCACGTTTGGGCCCACCATACCGATGAGACCAGACACATCGCCTTTTGCGATATCGTCTTGTTTGCGTTTAGGCTTTCCTGGGGTAAGTGTGGTCTGCGCCATTGTTTCCATAACATTAAGCAAACCGGCAATAAACGGGTTCACAAAATCAGCATTCATGTGCATTCTCCTTGATAGGGCTATCTTCCGTTTGTTGGCAGTCTGCGCATAATCCATGTGCTTCTATTGTTTGTTTTGATACACGAAAACCGTGTTGTTGCGCTTGATTTTCAAGCGTTTCCTGTAAACCTTCAGATTGAATTTCCGCGACATCACCGCAACTGTCGCAAATAAGAAACTGTACCGGGTGATTGCAACCAAAATGGTAACATGCAACAAAGGCGTTGGTTGACTCTAAGCGATGGATGAACCCGAAATCGAGAAGAAAGTCTAGTGCACGGTAAACCGTTGCTGGTTTGGCGCTTGATTCAGTCTCTTTCAATGAGTCCAAAAGGTCGTACGCGCCCATAGGACCATGTTTCGACACGAGTATTTCATACACCTTTTCTCGCAAAGGGGTAAATCTAGCGCCACGTTGCTCGCAATAAGCACGTGCCTTGTGGATAAGTGTGGTTTTATTCATTAATGGTAACCGTCAACTCTACCTTCATTGTTATTGTAAAGCTCTGTTTAAGGATCACGCCTCGTGAGTGTGAACATGAGCTATGAGCTCGTCTTCAAGGGCAAAGCGTTCCTCTAAGGTTTCGCCCAGTTGCGCAAGCGCGGCATCGAAGTGTGACGCCTGCTCTGCCGTTACAGCATCTGCAAACGTATCATTAAATAAGAGTGATGCGTCAGTAGTTTCTTTGAGCTTTGGGTATAGTTGCTCTTTCAACGCCTCACCCGCGCTGTCATTTCCAGCGATGATATCGAACACTTCAAAATGTCCTGCCGACAGGTAATCCATCAATGCGTCGCAAAACTGCGAAATTTTATCTGCGTCGGGCAAACAGCCATTATTCTGATTGATGCCCGCAAGGTTGCAGTACGAAACAAGCAATGCTTGGCGTTCAAGTAACCATTTATCAATTACTTGGTGTTTTCCGCCCCACTTATTCTTAACGTTCTCTAGTTGCTGCAACATGTTAATGGTTACCTATTAAGAGACACCTATTCTCAGTATAACACTGTGCACTTGTGACACAAATTTTGCGCGAAAAAGAATAACATGAGCCGTATTTGAGCAATATTTACCACAATGTGACTTGTTAGAAATTGTTGTATTTGTGCTAAGGTAAGTGGCGAAAACAGGAGGCAGTAATAATGATGATTAAGCAAAGTAAAGCGAATCTAGACACCCAACAGGCCATGTGGGTTATTTTCAGCCGCGGCAAATTGCTTATTCAAACACGTGTTCAAACTATACCTGTAGCGCATTTTAGCGATTTACCTTTCCTGAATTCGTATATTGATGATATCCATCAACTTCCCCCGTTAAACGACTCGGCGCATCGAGACGTGCCAGTCTTCGTGGTTGACCTGGGCTCGCAGCATATCGAAGAAGACGGATGGGAGCGCGTACCGCTTCGCTCTCTATTGTTTACTGAACAAGACATAGCGTTCACGGTAATTGGCAGAGCATGGCAATACATACACTTTCTTCGTACCCATCAATATTGTGGTCAATGCGGTGCTAAGGCCGAAAGAGTAGAATGGGAAATGGCTATGCATTGTCATCGATGTGGCCACCGAAGCTATCCACGTGTGTCACCGTGCATCATAGTGTCTATCCATAATAATCAGCAAATTCTGCTGGCAAAAGGCGTAAGACACAAAGAGGCCAATATGTATTCAACATTGGCAGGTTTTGTTGAAAGCGGAGAAAGTCTTGAAGAGGCTGTGCACCGTGAAGTATTCGAAGAAGTGGGCGTTCGCGTAAAGAACTTGCGCTATTTTAACAGCCAGCCATGGCCATTCCCTCACTCTTTAATGGTAGGTTTTATCGCTGAGTATGACGGTGGTGATATTCGTTGCCAAGAAAACGAAATTGATGATGCGCAGTGGTTTGACGCAGATAATTTGCCTAACATCCCACCTAAAATTTCTATAGCAGGGCAGTTGATTGAAGAAACACTGTCGCTAATTAGCAACAAATAAAAAACCCTGCAAAAGCAGGGTTTCAATATGTATAGCACGGTCCCTTGAAGGGCTTCTTTATCTTACGAATCTAGTAATAACAAACAATGAAAGCGCTTGCAAGTTACAAATTCAAGTGATGTTGAGCGTAATTTGTCTCATCTTCATCGCATGAAGCATAATTTAGGTCACGTTTTAGCACACCCCTTACATAATGCTGGTATACTCCTCGGCTTTGAGCCGTCACGGCCTTTGTTCATTGTATTTAGAGCTATTTAGGTGAGTTATATGTCGCAAAATATTCCTAGTATTGAAAAGCCTGCATTAAAGAACGACCGTTATTTACGTGCGTTGCTAAAGCAGCCTGTAGATATGACACCTGTATGGATGATGCGACAGGCTGGTCGTTACCTACCTGAATATAAAGCTACGCGCGCTGAAGCGGGTGATTTTATGTCACTTTGCAAAAATGCAGAATTAGCATGTGAGGTTACGCTTCAGCCATTAAGACGTTTTCCGCTTGATGCTGCCATTCTGTTTTCAGATATATTAACTATTCCCGATGCAATGGGCTTGGGACTTTACTTTGAAACAGGTGAAGGCCCACGTTTTAAAAACCCTATTACGTGTAAAGCCGATGTAGATAAAATTGGGCTGCCCGATCCAGAGGGCGAATTACAATACGTAATGAATGCAGTGCGCACTATTCGTCGAGAGTTAAAAGGTGAAGTACCATTAATCGGTTTCTCAGGTAGCCCTTGGACGCTAGCGACGTACATGATCGAAGGTGGCTCTAGTAAAGCCTTTACCAAGATTAAGAAAATGGCGTTTGCGGAACCTGCAACCTTGCATGCTTTGTTGGCGAAGCTAGCCGATTCTGTTACTGAATACCTTAATGCTCAGATTGCAGCAGGCGCGCAGTCTGTTATGGTTTTCGACACGTGGGGTGGCGTACTTTCACCGCGCGACTATAAAGAATTTTCGCTTCAGTACATGGAGCGCATAGTAAACGGCCTTACTCGCGAAAGCGAAGGGCGAAAAGTGCCGGTAACCTTATTTACTAAAAATGGTGGGATGTGGTTAGAGTCTATTGCCGCAACTGGCTGCGATGCTGTTGGCCTAGACTGGACAATAGACATTAAAGAGGCGCGTGCTCGTATTGGTGACAAAGTAGCACTGCAAGGCAATATGGACCCTTCTATGCTTTACGCCCCTGCAGCACGAATTGAAGAGGAAGTATCTACAATTCTAGCGGGTTATGGCGAAGGCACTGGCCACGTATTTAATTTAGGACATGGAATTCATTTAGATGTGCCACCAGAAAATGCAGGCGTATTTGTTGAAGCTGTGCACAAGCTCAGCAAGCAATATCACAAATAACAGCCGCGCACGCTAGCCAACAATGAAAATATGGCTTCTGCTTGCTCTTGTCTCGTTTATTTTGGTAGCTGGGTTTAAATATCTCGGCTACCAGCAGCATTTAAATGAATCTACTGTCGAAAAGGAACGCTTAACAAGCGTGCTTAGTCGCGCTCGTGTCACAGAAACAAGCGAGTTAAAGGTTATTAAGCCAGCCGCGAAGCTGACAACAAATAATGACTTTAAAACTTTCTACCCTAACTCCATGAATACGTTAAATGACGAGCAACAAAAAAAGCCCGCTTTTCAATCTATAAGTGAAGCGGACACAGAGTTAGCTTTGAGTCATTTCTTTGCCTCTCACCCTACGAGCTCGTCCTTTATTTTTGAGCGTATTCAATGTGAACAACAACAGTGTGAGCTTATGGGTGAATACTATGGAAGTGAAAGCGAGCTTACTGAAGTAGTAACTGCATTAGAGCAAGAGCCTTGGTGGCATTATATGTCGCCCACGTTGACCACTACAGCAGCGGAAAAGGGTGTGAAAATAACCATGCTGTTTTTGTCACAGTCTGCAGGCGCTGATAAACGAAACAATACGCAACCTACAGCCGATTAACGGCAACTTCCTACAAGCTTTCGCTAACTTAAGCGTCGCGGGGTAAGCCTTTTTCAACCGCACGTATAAGCCGCTTCTGCTGGCGATTTTCCTGTATATCAATTTTGCGATTAAGCTGTTGATCAAGCGCCCAGTTGATATGCCTGTCTACCCGGTCGCTTACCATGCCTCGCTTTTCTTTAAGCAATGAAATTGACGTTTCATTGAATGGTGCGTTACCAAGCGCAACGGCAATATTGCGTTGCCACTTTTCATAGCCAATTCGACGTATTGGTGACCCTTCAGTATTTTTGAGAAACGTTTCTTCTGACCAGCTAAACAGCGTATTGAGTGACTGCCCATGTAATACCTGTCTTGGATGAAAATCTGCCTCGGTAGTCACATCTGCATAGCGGTTCCAAGGGCAAATTAGCTGGCAGTCGTCACAGCCATAAATACGATTCCCCATTAGCGGGCGTAGAGATTCTGGAATGTCCTCATCTGATTCAATAGTAAGGTAAGAAATACAGCGCCTTGCATCTACTTTGTATGGCGCCACAATGGCATTGGTAGGGCAAATGGTTAAACAGGCCGTGCAGCTTCCGCAGTTTTCTTCTACTGGCTTATCAACCGGTAACGGTAAATTAATAAAAAGCTCACCTAAAAAGAACCAAGAGCCGGCTTCTTTATTAAGGGTTAGGCTATGCTTTCCCGTCCAACCTATTCCTGCTTTTTCTGCAATGGCGTGTTCGAGTACTGGAGCTGAGTCAACAAAAGGACGGTACTGTGTAGTCGATGAGTCAATGCCAGACAGCGCGTTAGTAATCTTCTCACCTAACTGCTTTAAGCGTTTACGCAGCACTTTATGGTAGTCACGACCAAGTGCGTAACGGCTGATGTACCCAATATCTGGACTGTTCAAATGTCTCGCAAAAGATGCATCTGGAGGCAGGTAATTCATACGAACACTAATAACACGCAACGTGCCAGGCACCAGTTCATCAGGTCTAGCGCGCTTCATGCCGTGGCTTTCCATAAACGACATTTCGCCGTGGTAACCTGCATCAAGCCATGCTTGTAAATGCGCTTCGTGATGACGTAGATCAATATCGCTAATACCAACTTGTTGAAAGCCTAGCGCCATGCCCCAAGCCTTGATATTGTTGGTTAACTCAACGAGGTCGATAGAATTAATTGCGGACATTTGCTCATGCTAGATACTCAACTCACGTCAAGTTTATCATACAAACTATTTAGAGCCGATCAGGTTCGAGAAAACGAGGCTCAGGCGGCTGCCGACTCTGGCTGCGACATGTTTACGTTAATGCAGCGCGCAGGCGATGTTGTATTTAAACAATGCCAAGAACTAATGCCTAATTCCGACGTTTATTTAGTACTTGTTGGGCAGGGAAACAACGCAGGCGATGGGTATATTGCCGCAGTGAATGCCAAGCTTGCAGGTAAACAAGTGCATTTGTGTGCTATCGAGCCAGAACGTCAGTTAGAAGGTGATGCAGGTATTGCTCAACAGCGCTGGACTGACGCTGGTGGCAAAATAAACACATTTGATTCAGCGTTACTTGAGAAAGCCGATGTGGTTATTGATGCTCTATTAGGGACAGGTATTAATAGCTACATTCGAAATGAATTTGCTGACGTTATCGACGCGCTCAATGCATCATCTACGCCAGTGGTGAGTGTTGATGTGCCATCAGGTCTTGATGCGAATACCGGTCAAAGTCTAGGTAGGTGTGTACAGGCCGACATAACAGTTACTTTCGTAGGTATAAAACCTGGCCTGGTAACAGGTGCCGGTAAACAATCCTGCGGTAAGCTAGTGTACGCCGACTTAGGCATTGGCAAAGCCTTTCAATCGCTGGCTAGGGCTAGCGCTACAATGCTAAATATCGACCATTTCAAAGGCATGGGCCCACGTGATATTAACAGTCACAAAGGCACCTATGGCCGTTTGTTATGCATAGGCGGCAACCGAGGTACAGCTGGCGCAATTCGCCTTGCTGGTGAAGCTGCTTTGCGAAGTGGTGCTGGTATGGTGCGCGTGTATACCCACGAATCATCGGTTATTCAAGTTAGCGCTGGGCGCCCTGAGCTTATGGTGTCTGATTCTCATCTTGAAGATGCGTTAGCATGGGCAACGTGTGTTGTTATTGGGCCAGGGCTAGGACAAGACGAATGGGCTAACCACACATTTGAACTCACAATGAAACACTGTCAGGCAAACAACAAGCCTGTGGTTATCGATGCCGATGCCCTCAATATTCTTTGCAAGCAATCTACAGCATATACGCTATCTGACAGCATACTCACCCCACATGCTGGAGAAGCAGCGCGATTACTTGGTGTATCGATAGATGAAGTAGAAGGCGACCGATTTAATTACGCAAGACAATGCTCACAGCGTTATCACGCGGTATGTGTCTTGAAGGGTGCAGGCACACTTATTGATAATGAAAAGAAAACGTGGGTATGCCGACACGGTAACCCAGGTATGGCAACGGCTGGTAGTGGTGACGTATTAAGCGGAATTCTTGGTGCACTGCTGGCACAAGGTGTAGAAACCGATATTGCGGCAAAGTACGGCGTTGTATTACATGCAAAAGCGGGTGACGATATTGCCCAACTCTATGGGCAACGTGGTATGATAGCGAGCGATTTATTCGACGCAGTGCGTGCTTTAATTAATCACAAACATCTGTGATCTTCCCTTAAACGGGTAGGCATTAACTGCGTTTTTCGGTTTTTTGTTATATTGGAAAATTGTTGATGTCTTACCCGCAAACTTCTTTTTTCGCCAATGAAATAGACGATACTGCGCAGCTTGCAAAAGACCTAGCACAGGCCGTTTCAAGCCAACTCCCTACCGATGCTGTTATTTATTTGAATGGCGATTTAGGCGCAGGTAAAACCACATTCAGTCGGTATTTTATTCAATCTCTTGGTCATTCAGGTAGCGTTAAAAGTCCAACCTATACGCTGGTTGAACCTTATGAGCTAGAAAACGTCAATATATATCATTTTGATTTGTACCGTTTGGCCGACCCTGAAGAGCTAGAATTCATGGGAATTCGAGATTATTTCGGTGGTGGTGCCATTGCTTTAGTAGAATGGTCTGAAAAAGGCGGCGAATACTTGGCATCGCCTGACTTAGTGATTAGTATAAATATTACGCCATCTGGTCGACAGTTCGCCATTGAAGCAAAAAGCGCCCACGGTGCAAAACTGCTTCAGCAGTGCAAGCGCATTTAGCGTAAAACTGGTATTGAGTAACAGTTGAAAAACCAGACACAAAAAAACAAAAGCATATAGGCAAATTATGGTGCGCAGTATAATTTCGGTCTTATTGTTGTGCTTGCTTGTGCAAATTGCACACGCCGCACAAAATAGTATCGACGGAGTAAGAATATCACCGTCGCCGGATAATACGCGCGTTGTGTTTGATATGAAGTCGAATCCAGACTTCACCTATTTCACCCTTAAAAATCCGCTGCGCTTGGTTGTTGACCTTCAAAATACAAACAAAGCGTTCAAACTCTCCTCTGTTGAAAACAGCGGCGATCTTATTAAGAAATTGCGCTATTCAACGCCAAAGAATAAGCAAGCTGCACGTATTGTTGTTGAACTTAATAGAAAGGCGACGCCTAATTTGTTCGCAATGGCACCTGCTAAATCCTACGGCCATCGCTTAGTTATCGACTTAACCGACAGTGAGCCTAAACGAACCAATACGTCGTTGGCGTCAACGCGTAATTCTGTAGTACTAGACGATAAATCAAGCCCCCGAGATAGCGACATTATTGTTGCAGTAGATGCAGGTCACGGTGGGCGCGACCCTGGTTCTATTGGCCCTGCCGGTACCTTTGAAAAACACATCACGTTAAGCGTGGCCAAAAAACTTCAGGCAATGATTAACGCTGAAGCCGGCATGCGGGCAATAATGACGCGTAGCGAGGATTACTATATTTCGCCTAACCGCCGTCCAGAAATAGCGCGCGAGAAAAAAGCCGACCTATTAATTTCCATCCACGCCGACGCGTTTAGCCAACCCCAACCTCGCGGTGGGTCGGTGTGGGTATTATCAATGCGAAGAGCAGATACCGAGCTTGGTCGCTGGTTGGAGAAATCAGAACGACATGCTGAACTGCTTGGTGGTGCCGCTGAGGTAATTAACGATAAATCCAGCGAGCGTTATTTAACAGAAACCATTCTTGGGCTGTCGATGGATCATAGTATGGCCACAAGTCATGACCTGGGTAACAAAGTAGTAGAAGAACTTAAAAAGGTAACTAGCTTGCACAAAAGGAAGCCTCAAGCTGCAAGCCTAGCTGTACTAACTGCTCCCGATATTCCTTCCATTCTGGTAGAGGTGGGTTTTATTTCGAATCCACAGGAAGAAAAAAACTTAAACTGGTCTAAGCATCGCGAGCGTCTTGCCTCAGCTGTGTTTACTGCTACCAAGCGTTATTTCAAACAAATGCCGCCCGATGGTACACTGTGGGCCGCTGAAAAAGCGAATAACCGCACTCATAAAGTGCGCAGTGGTGAATCGTTGTCGCTGCTTGCTCAGCGCTACAATGTAAAAGTGAGCAGTATCAAAGCTGCGAACGACCTAAACAGTGATGTTGTAAGAATTGGTCAAGTACTGACAATTCCCAGAACATAGCATTGCCGATTATCTGTGTTACCTGGCCGTATTGCATAGCATTGTTATAGATCGGGCAGCGTTACTCTGGATGGGGACCCCCATTATTGATTGCACTGCACTTTTATTGGTAGCACAGCGTTATTAACGTTATCACGCATCATCACATAGCAATGTGGTGATATACACGAATTAGTATTATCACAGGGTATTACATTGCCTATACAGCTTTTATCTCCGCAACTTGCTAACCAAATAGCAGCCGGTGAAGTGGTGGAGCGTCCTGCGTCAGTGGTTAAAGAGCTCTTGGAAAATAGCCTAGATGCTGGTGCAACAAAAATTGAAGTCGACATTGAGAAAGGCGGGCACAAGCGTATCCGCATAAAAGATAACGGCAGCGGTATTGCCAAAGATGAACTTCAGCTTGCGCTTAGCCGTCATGCAACTAGCAAAATAGCCACATTAGATGACCTAGAGCAAATTCTATCGCTGGGCTTTCGCGGTGAAGCGCTAGCAAGTATAAGCTCGGTGAGTCGTTTAACGTTGACGTCGCGTACAGAAGCGCAAACTGAGGCGTGGCAAGCATATTGCGAAGGCCGCGAAATGGCAGTTAATGTGCAGCCAGCAGCGCATCCCGTAGGCACAACTATTGACGTTGCCGACTTATTCTACAACACACCTGCAAGGCGCAAGTTTCTTCGCACAGAGAAAACAGAGTTTCAGCACATAGAAGATGTGATTAAGCGCATTGCACTTAGCTACCCAAGTGTGTCGTTCATCTTAAAGCACAACGACAAAGTGGTTAAGCGCTTTATCGCTGATAAAGCGGGAAGTTTGTCTACCCGCATTGGTGCGGTAGTAGGTCAAAAATTTATACAGAACGCCGTTCACGTTAATACTGAATACGATGGCATTTCTATTGATGCATGGCTTGGCAATGAAACAATGCTTCGCAGCAGTAATGACTGCCAGTTTAGTTTTGTAAACGGTCGTGGTATGCGTGACAAGCTCATTATGCACGCGATAAGACAAGCATATGAAAGCGTGTGGGGTGTCATTGAGCAGCCAAGCTTTGTTGTTTACCTTACGTTAAGCCCAAAAGACGTGGATGTGAATGTACATCCGGCAAAGCACGAAGTGCGTTTTCAGCAAGGTCGTTTGGTACATGACTTTATATGTAAAACCGTTGGCGATGCGCTACATGCTATTACGTCAAATGAAGAATTTGACGAAATGGCATCCTCAAATACTTCACATCAATCCAGTTTTGGCGATACTAACGTCGCCCACGACTACATAAGACCGCTACAAGAGCAGTCATCTACTCCCTCGCAGTATAGTGAAACCGGTAGTGCCTCGCCTTTAGGTGGATCTTCAGGTGGATATAACAATACAGGCTTCGGTAAAAATGCATCTTCCAGCGCTAGAAGTGGCGTTGGCGCTTTCCAGCGTCAAGCGAAAGGACCAAGTGCGGCATATCAAAGCAGCTACAACGCGCTTATGACGCCAAAAGGCGACATGGCAGATGCAAGCAGTGATAAAGAAAGCGCATTAGAGCGTTTAAATCTAACAGCAACGCAGCGTTTGTATTCTAAAAATGAAAAAATTTTCCTTCTTAGCGCCGGAAAACTTGCAAGTATTTGGTTAAGCGAACTATTTTTAAAAGCAGAGCATAGTCAGCCGCTACTGATGCCGGTAGCAATATCAAGCGAACACGTAAGTGAAGAGGTACTTGCGCACTTACGTGCGCTTCATTTCGATGTAAATAAAGCAGCAGGAAAATATCGACTGCAGCAAGTGCCTGCGGGTACACGGCACATGCCATGGCTAAAGTGGTTCGAATTTTTGTTGGCGACACCCGCTGCTGAGTCAGACATGAGCCGAGACGCATTCATAACGTGTATTGATATACCTGATAGTGCCATTGACCCTGATGTTGCAGCGCAAATTTGGTACTGGTTGGATCAGCAAAGCGAAGTGAAACAATGGGAAACGATTGAGCAATTTGCTAAAGTGCGCCCGTTAACTATTCTGCTAGATGTATGAGGTACAAAGCGTGTCCAGTGGCATAATAACTGCATCGCCAGTAGTAGCGATAATGGGCCCGACAGCATCTGGTAAAACCGGATTAGCTATTGAACTTGCCAAAAAATGCAATGGCGAGGTTATCAGCGTTGACTCGGCGCTTGTATATAAAGGCATGGACATAGGCACGGCAAAGCCAACGCAAGAAGAACAAGCCGGTGTTAAACATCATCTTATTGATATTATTGACCCTGCTGAAAGTTATTCTGTGTCGCAATTTGTTAACGACACCAACGCGTTAATTGGCGAAATTCTGGCTAAAGGCAAGCTTCCAATACTAGCTGGTGGCACAATGATGTACTTCAATGCCTTGATAAATGGAATTTCGCCACTACCTAAGTCGGATGAAGTAGTACGAAATGAAATAGCTGAACAAGCAAAACGCGATGGATGGGCTGTTTTACACAACGAATTATGTAGCGTAGATGCAGTAAGCGGTGAAAGAATTCACCCTAATGATCCACAGCGAATAATGCGGGCGCTTGAAGTGTATCGCTCGACGGGCCGAACGCTAACAGAGTGGCAACAGCAAGAGGGTCAAAAATGCCCATACACTATCTCGCAGTTTGCTATTGCGCCAGAAGACAGGGCGGTTTTGCATCAGCGCATCGCTAAACGTTTCGACATTATGTTGTCGCAGGGTTTTAAGCAAGAAGTTGAAAATTTATATGAACGTAATGATCTTCACGAAGATTTACCCTCTATACGTTCAGTAGGTTATCGCCAAATGTGGCAGCACCTAGAGGGTAAGCTTGACGCGGACGAGATGCGCGAGCGAGGAATTATTGCAACGCGGCAGCTGGCAAAAAGGCAGTTGACGTGGCTTAGGGGTTGGGAGCAAGTGTCGTGGTTGGACACATTTGCTAACGATAATTTGACTAAAATTACAGCAAAAGTCACACTTTGAATGTTGGAGTGTGTTATACATTAGACCTACTGCGGTGATTTAAGGCCACCGCAAATAATAAAAACTAAGGATATCAAATGGCTAAAGGGCAATCTTTACAAGACCCATTCTTGAACGCTTTGCGTAAGGAACGTATTCCAGTATCAATTTACTTGGTAAACGGTATTAAACTTCAGG
>Ga0213840_1001095_pt1 | contig 24618 bp, 15 predicted proteins | sample SWPATP22_FD_160132 | JGI IMG/M metagenome (GOLD analysis project Ga0213840, IMG submission 160132) | Coastal seawater microbial communities from Marineland, Florida, United States - SWPA TP2 #2 | ecosystem: Environmental > Aquatic > Marine > Coastal | place: USA: Florida | collected 2016-08-14 | reverse complement strand
ATTAATCACCTTAAAAACAGCGCCAATGCTGTACACAGCAAATAAATTTAACAATGCAATGCAAAATACTGTTTATTTATACAGTATTTTGTTGTACAGTTTTTGTGTCTTTAAAAAACAGGGGACCTACCATGGCCATTACTACACAGTACGTTGTTACACACAAAGGGGTAGAAAAATTGGTAACTACCGACAAAAAAGAAGCCGATCAATACGACAAAATGCTAGACGCAGCGGACAACTTGGCCGAGTACATCAATGCTAAAGGCATTAAGCTTGAAGAAAATGTAGTAGAGGAACTCACCATTATGTTGTCGAAAAATAAAGACAAGATAAGCAAAATATTTAAAGGCGCAACTGCAGATAGCGTGCTAGAAGACGAAAGCGCGGAAGTGGTTAAGCTTCAAGCCAACGGCTAACACAGTAAGCGCCGACACATGGCTAAAATAGTAAGTTGAAACACACGAAATCCCGCTAGTAGCGCCACAGTGTGTTTCAATTGCCTTCTCTAATCTCACACAGGTTAGAAATCAATTTTCACTAGCGTCAATTCAAACAGTATCTTCTCAAAATAAAACGTCACTTTTAAATAAGATGCCGCTTCAATTAGTTATTTGATAACATAACGACGTCGATATCAGCAAAGCGCTGATCTTAGTGTTGAGTTGCACACGTTACGGCTAATCGAAAGTCTTATAGTAGACTTTGTTTGGTCTACACGAATGAAAAGCGTGATGAATTTGGTAGGGGCAGACGTGTCGAATAGCAAAACAGATGAAAAAGCGCCAGCGTTAGCGGTAAACATTGATGCACTAACGTTCAGTTACACTAAAGGTAGCCCGCCCATACTTTCTATACCTCAATGGAAAGTGCCTAGTAATCAACATGTGTTCTTATCGGGCCCTTCTGGCAGTGGTAAAAGTACCTTACTTAACCTTCTAAGTGGTACGTTAAGCCCTACAAGCGGTAATATCACTTTGTTAGACAAGCCTTTCTCTTCGCTATCACCACGTCAACGAGACAAATTTCGTGCACAACATATCGGTGTGGTATTCCAACAATTCAACCTTATTCAGTATTTATCGGTTGAGCAAAACATTAAAGCAGCGGTGTATTTCGCTAAAAAAGGCGCATCTAGTACCGAAGTGTACGAACGCATGCTTACACTGATTGATGCGCTTCGTCTTCCAACATCGGTATTAAAACAAAAAGCTGATGCACTGAGCATAGGTCAACAACAGCGCGTTGCTATTGCTAGAGCGCTAATTAATAACCCCGAGCTATTGATAGTTGATGAACCCACATCCGCATTAGATACCGCGGCAAGAGATAGCTTTATGACTTTGCTTAAGAGCGTTGCGAAAGACAGCACCATGATTTTTGTAAGTCACGATATGGGGATGGCCTCGCACTTCGATACTACATTCAGTATTAGTGACTTGTCGGACACAAACAATTCACAGCCGACGGGAGCGTTATTATGTTAGGCAGTATTGCGCTTGAAAGTTTAAAACGTAGACGCAGTACGGCGCTGCTTACGCTTATTAGTATCACCATTAGTATTAGCTTATTGATTTCTGTAGACATTATAAGAACGCAAGTGAAAAGCAGTTTTACCAGAACGGTATCAGGCGTTGACCTAATTGTAGGCGCGCCGAGCGGGCAGCTAAACTTATTGCTTTCTTCAGTGTTCAACATTGGCACGCCAACAAAAGGAATAGAATGGGAAAGCGTAGCCACGCTAAAAAATAATCGACAAGTAGATTGGATTATTCCTCTTTCTCTTGGTGATACCCACCGGGGATTTCGTGTTGTTGGCACGACAAACGCTTTTTTTACGCACTTTAAGTACGGTGATAAGCAAACACTAGCCTTTAAAAACGGCGCAATGTTCAATACACCACTTGCTACTGTAGTGGGTGCCGACATTGCCGCAGACCTCGGCTACAAAGTAGGTGATAGCATTATCATTTCCCACGGCTTAGGTAATGTGTCGTTTAACAATCACGATGAACACCGTTTTGTAATTTCAGGCATATTGCAGAAAACAGGGACACCCGTAGACAAAGCCGTATACGTAACATTAGAAGGCCTTGAGAAAGCGCATAGTCCACATCAGGGACATGGCAGAGCCTCTACAGGCATTACCCGCCCAAGCGCAATACAAAACCCCGTATCCGAGCATGAGCATGAGCATGAGCATGAGCATGAGCATGAGCATGAGCATGAAAATGCTACAGAAAGCTTGGAAGACTACAACGTTAATGCCTTTATTCCAGAACAGGTTTCAGTAGTGATGGTCGGGCTTAAAAACCGCGTAACAGCTTTGCAGCTTCAATATCGTATAAACCAGAATAAAACCACGCCGCTAATGGCTATTCTTCCCGGAATGGCGCTGGCTGAACTTTGGCAAATTATGGGTAATATAGAGGCTCTTCTACTTGGGCTTTCAGCACTTATTGTGGCCTGTGCACTTATTGGCCTCTCCACCATGTTGCTAGCTTCTATGCGAGAACGATATCAAGAAATCGCCGTGTTGCGCTCTATTGGCGCAGGTCCAGGTACCTTGCTGCTACTTATTCAATTGGAAGCCATGTTTTTAGCAGTAATAAGCACTGCACTTAGCGTAGGGTTGGTAGTTGCAATAATGGCGCTAATCAAACCATGGTTAAGCAGCGAATACGGAATATTCTTGAGTGGCCCGCTATTGGGTAAAAGCAGCCTTATAATTATTGCTCTGATGCTGTTTGCCACCTATTTAGTGTCGCTATTTCCAGCGATAGCGGCCTACAGACGAGGCCTTCACTCTGGGTTATCTGGCAGATAGGAAATAAGAGTGGTGACGATTAGCAAGTGGGTGGAGCTATTCGCCCACCCGCCTATTAGTGCTAAAACGAGTAATTAGCTCGTGTACTTGATTAACAGTTTGGCGTAAATCATCACTAGCGGCTAGCGATGCTTCCGATGAACGCTGAGTTTCAGCCGCGCCATCTGCCACCTCAACAAGCTGTTTGTTGATGTGCTCAGCCACCGTACTCTGCTGCTCTACAGCTGACGACATTTCAACAGTAGCGTCTGCAATACCTTTTACAGCGTTGTTTATTTCAAGTAATGCCCCGCGTGTTTCTTCAACAATAGCGCTGCCGTGCTCAGCTGACGCTAGCCCTTCTGTCGACACGCGTACTGCGCGATCTGAGCGCTCGGCCAATTCAGTAATGATATTGTGTATTTTGTCAGTAGATTCACGTGTTTTCGATGCTAGCGTGCGCACTTCATCTGCCACCACGGCAAAGCCACGCCCTTGTTCTCCAGCTCTCGCAGCTTCAATGGCGGCGTTAAGCGCCAACAAATTGGTTTGCTCCGCGATGGTAGAAATGATGTTAGCGGCTTCACCGATATCACTGGTTGACTGCGCCAGCTCAGTAACAGTTTCAGAAATAGACTCAACCGCCTTGCGAAGAGAAACAATGGCTTGCATTGCTTCTTCTGCTTTTTGGTTACCTCTATTTACGTTTTCAGCCGCCGTTTGCGAACTCTTAGCGTTACTTTCAACACGCTCAGCTACCTCTTGAATAGCTTGGCTCATTTGCGTAACCGCTGATGCGATTTGTTGCGTTGCCTGATTTTGTTGAACTACCGCTGCACTGGTGTTTTCTGCCTGTTCGTGGGTTGTGCTAGAAATATGCTCTAAACCATCAGAGGCGTCTTTAATACGTGCTAATGCAGTTCGCGTTCTTGCTAACTCGCACCCCATAGCAAGTTTAGCCTGTGCCAAGTGCGGGGCATCGGGGAAATAAGACTGTGCTACAACCTCATTGTGATAGCTCTCAGGGCTTAAATTTAATAGCTCGTTCCACTCACTACGGCTTTTCATGTCTTGCGCAACCGTTAACACACCAATTGCAACGAGCGTGATTAAACTAGGCACCAGGCCTGTCATTACCCCCATTACAATGGCAAGTAAAAGGCCAATAAGTAAAGACGGCCAGACTCTTCCAGCTGTTTGCGTGAAACGCTTAGTAGCACCAATCGCCGACTTTCCAGCCTGCATTCTTTCATAAATAGAAGAAGCGCGTGCAATTTCGTCAGGGAGTGCCGGTACACGTACCGACTCGTAGCCAGATATTGTTGTACCTTCGTAAACAGGTGTTACAAAGGCAGATACCCAATAATGGTCGCCATTTTTCCTTCTGTTTTTTACAAGGCCAAGCCAACATTGCCCCGACTCCAACGTTCTCCACATTTCTTTAAAAACAGGCGCCGGCATATCTGGGTGGCGAATAAGATTATGGTTTTTACCTATTAACTCTTCGCGGCTGAACCCACTCGCTTCAATAAACTCTTTATTGCAATGTTTGATAACACCGCGTTTGTCTGTTGAAGAAATAAGCCTATGGTGAGAGGGAAATTTGTACTCTTTTTGAGTAACAGGCTGGTTATTTCTCATTGTATGCGTTCTCCGTCCAGTGAAGTCTGTTCCGTAAAAACTGAACTTTTTCTTTTATTTAAGACTAGAACAAAATTAGACCACGTCTAGTCGAATTGAAAATTTGGAAAACATTACATTTTTTCAGAGACTTATATCAAGCACTTTATACTTTAGTTTATTGCTATATGAAAAACGGTCGAACATGTCGACCGCTTTTTCATCTAAAATGGCAGGTAGGCTTAAGAAGCCAAACGGTCTAACAAGGACAGTAATCGTTCACTGGCCTGTTCCATCGCAACAAGTTTTGTTTCTGCTAATGCAACATCGCCATTTTGCTTTGCTGCAACAGCATCAATACCGTTTCTATGCATAGCGACCATCGGCGTCTCTAGCTCTCTAAAGCTGGCTGTTTGGCCAATGGACTGGCTGGTGTTTTCTCTGTACCACATTCCGAGTCTAGAACTTGTGTGGTCGGTAAAATCTGACGCTGACGTATTACTGAAACCACTAAGCACAGCGTAAACATCGGCTTTCCACACAACGTGATCAAGCTTAACGGTTTGAATGAAGGTGCTTAGTGCGCTGTCGCTAATGGTAGCTCTCATACTGTCACAATGCTGAACCATGGTTTCATAGCTACCATTTAACTGCTCAATACCAGCTTCTAACTGTTCGTTGTTACCACGAAGTTCATTTACACCCGACACCGCTTTTGAAGTCGACTGAATAATTCCGTTTACTAGCTCCGATACTTCGGTAGCCGACTTGTTGGTTTCCGTTGCCAGCGCACGAACTTCATCCGCAACAACACTAAAACCACGACCAGCGTCACCAGCTCGAGCTGCTTCAATAGCAGCATTAAGAGCAAGCAGGTTGGTTTGGTCTGAAATACTGGTAATTGTAGTAACGAATTTATTGATGTTATCGGCAGTTGTAGATAGACCCGATATACGCTCGCTCATGCTGCCCATTTGCACATTTAAGCCGCTCATATCGCTTACAATTTTCTTTAGTGTTGCAGCAGAGTTAGTGAACAGTTCGTTAATGTTAGCGACTGACTGATTTTCGTTATCAATTCGCTGATAAGTATCTAATACTGACTCTCTGATGCCCGCCATTTGGTTTAAGGCGTCAACAACGCATTTCATTAGCACCGATTCATTTGACGACGGCTTTGCTTCTGCTTGCTCTAAAGATGCAACTAACTCGGCATTTTCTGCCTCAAGCAGCGCCACTTTATCTAAAGCGTCTTGCACACGTGTCTCTAAAAGGCGAGCTTCAGCCACCTTATCTTCATATTTACTGCGAGATACAAACATAGTTTCTTACCGAGATTTTTGTTCTAAAAATATTTACGCAAGAATATCAGACATATACAGCTTTACGCTATTAGCCTGAAGTAGCGCATTTTAAGGGTATCGGCAGCGCGAGGAAAAACTGATGTAACATTTTGACTAAATATACGTGCCGTATTTTTTAATGAGACACTAGGGTATTATGAAAGCGTTGTTCGTATTCTCTGCAGTATATTCAGGCGTTGGACCCCCACATGGACATCAACACACTTTTAATGGTTTTTGTTTTGCTTGGCCTGGCAACGTTACTTCAAACGTTAAGTGGTTTTGGATTCGGCCTTTTCGTCGTTTCAAGCTTTACGTTATTTAGCATAATGCCATTAACTGCTACTACGTTTTTGGTAAGCTTTTTAAGTTTATTTAACGCGGCAAGTTTGGTTTTTAAAAATGCGCATCAAGTCAATCGAATGGCATACAAATATATCTTGTTGGCGGGGCTTCCAACGCTAGTCATTGGATTTGCTTTACTTGAATATCTATCTAGTTCACAAAATGACTTCCTGAAAGTCGTACTGGGAGTGTGTATTTTAGCCTGCTGTGTGCTGTTATTGATGAAGCGTACTCTTGCCCCCCCGTCCAAGCGCCGTCGTGGATTTGTAATTGCCGGAGCTTTAGGCGGTGTCCTTGGTGGACTATTTTCTACGTTTGGCCCACCAATTGTTTATCAATGCTACAGGCAAAACTGGCCAGTAGATGAAATAAGGATCACTCTTCTCGCGGTTTTTTCAACAACTGCTTTGGTAAGGCTAGTTCTCGTACCTTTTGGAACATTACCGCACTATGAAACATTACTATTTTGCTGTGCAGGGGTGCCATTTGTTTTATTAGTGACACGGTTTGCAAGAAGACTTTCCACATATATTAACCCATTGTGGATAAGAGCATTGGCACTCATCACTCTTGCTTGTAGTGGAATAGCACTGATATTAAGCAACGTTTCGTTTTAGCTACCCTTTTTGTTTTGAAAATATGCAAACTGAATTCACTTGGAAAATGTAAAAATAGCGTAAACATAAAATTTAAAAAAATGTTTCACACGATAAACCTTTGACCTAAGCCAATAAAAATCATATCCCGGTGAATATTTTATCTACGCCTTCCTCATACTAAATGTTAATTTTCTGGTAACACTATTGACCTTTACATTACACTCGCTTAATGTAATGTAAGCGCTTTCAATCAGCCCTTTTTATTTGACCGCAATTGTAAGCGCTTACACTCAATGTTGAAGTGGCTATCGCCGCAACGTAACGAACTCAATTTTTGCTCATATTTTGGACCAAGGCTGAGAATAATGACTAAAAAAGTAACTCAACTTTCGCAGATAGCAGCTGCGATATCAGTCACAACACTTTTTGGTTGCGGTGGTGGAGCTGAAACCTCTACCAATATCGCAGCGGTAGATGCATCCGTGCCCGTCAGCGACTGGCAGCTTGTATGGGGTGACGAATTCGATGGCACCAGTATCGATGATGATAACTGGACCCATGAAGTTAACTGTGAAGGCGGCGGTAATAACGAAGCACAGTGCTATACCGACAGCGCCGACAACTCTTTTGTTTCAGACGGTACCCTAAAAATTGTTGCACTTCCTGCTGAAGAAGGTGCACCAAAGCCTTATACCTCAGCGCGCATAAATACGCGTTATAAAGCCGACTTTAAATATGGCCGTGTAGAAATGCGTGCAAAAATGCCGTCAGGACAAGGTAGCTGGCCAGCATTTTGGATGATGCCAACTGACGAAGTATATGGTGGCTGGCCTCGCTCTGGTGAGATTGACATTGTTGAAGCAGTAAACCTTAAAGCATCTACCTTAGAGGGCGGTCAAGAAAACCACATCTACGGTACGTTGCACTACGGCCAAGAGTGGCCAAACAACGATAGCTCTGGTCAAGCCTATGCATTACCTGATGGTGCTAACCCAGCTGATGACTTCCACACTTATGCTATTGAATGGCAAGAGGGTGAAATTCGCTGGTACATGGACGGTTACTTATATGCCACACAACGTCGCTCAGAAGTGCGCACTAATGCGAATGGTGATGCGACAGGTTTGTCACACCGCGGTTGGTATGCTGAATACTACGAGCAAGGCACTGGTGAGCTAACTACTCACTGGGACAATGCGCCTTTCGATCAAGAGTTCTACCTCATCTTGAACTTTGCTGTGGGTGGTGCATGGCCAGAAGCAGTAAACGACACAGGTATTGATGCGGCTGCGTTTGCAGAAGGTCAAACCTTCGAAATCGACTACGTTCGCGTGTATGAGTGTGCATCTGATCCTGATACAGGAAAAGGCTGTGAAACAATACGTCCAGGTTATGACTCACTGGAAGACGCGCTTGTTGAAGGTGCTGCACCTATTCCAACACCACCATCAACGGGTATCCCACAAAACCTAACTATTTTTGACGGTACACCAAACCCTAACTGGCCTGCATGGGACTGCTGCGGTGGTTCAACACCTGCACTGGTTGAGGATGCAGACGAAGGGCAAGTATACGAGTTCACCTTTGGCGAAGCGCCTACCGTTATGGGCTTTATCAGTCGTTCACAATTTATCACTGACCCTGCGGGCGAAGCATCACCATTTGACGCATCACCTATTGAAGAAACAGGCAGCGTTAAATTTGACTTGAAAGTAACCTCACTGCCTAACAACACTGAAACGGCATGGTTATTCAAAATTGAAAGCTCTGAAGGAAGTACCTTTGCTGAACTTCCATTAATGGATGGCTATGTAGGACCAGCTGCAAGTGCAGGTGCAACACCAGAGCAAGGCGTATGGGAGTCTTACGAGTTCCCTCTTAGCACGCTTGCTGAAGCTGGCCTTGATACTAGCGCCATTGACGTAATTATGGTGTTCCCACTTTGGGATACAGGTAACGGCGCGGTGTATCGCATGGCGAATGTTGAGATTTCTCAAGAAGGCGGCGTGACCTACCCTGAACTGGTTATTTTTGAAGAAGGTCAAAACCCAGACTGGCCTATGTGGGACTGCTGTGGTGGTTCAACGCCAACTGAAGAAATGGATGACGAAGAACACGGTTTAACAGCAGAGTTCCGTATTGGCGAAGCACCAACGGTAATGGGCTTTATCACACGTCCTGCTGCAGGTGGTGGTGATACTCCGTTTGACGCAACAGCACTAACTGACGGCGGCCTGCTTCAATTTGATATGCGCGTAGTTAATGCACCAGCGAATGCCGACTCTACATGGTTATTCAAAATTGAATCAAATGACGCTGCAACAGCGGTAGAGCTCCCTCTAGCAGAGAGCGTAGAAGGTCAAGCACCTGTTGAAGGCGAATGGCAAACGTACACTTTCCCAATTTCTGATTTACAGGCTCGAGGCTTAGATGTAAGTGCTATCGACGTCATCATGGTATTCCCAGCTTGGGGCACAGGTGAAGGCGCAGTTTACCGTTTAGATAACGTTAAGTTTTACCACCCTGACAGCGGCGCTGAAGCACCAGCAGGCGGTATCACATTGTTCGCAGATACAGCTGCTGATCAGTGGCGCATTTGGGACTGCTGTGGTGGCTCTACGCCTACTGAAGAAATCGATGACGCTGAACATGGCACTGTTGCAGAGTTCCGCATCGGTGAAGCGCCAACGGTAATGGGCATTATTGCTGACGATGGCCACTCTTATGATGCGTCTGCACTACTTACCAATGGTGTAGTGCGCTTCGAAATGAAAGTAAGCTCAATGCCGAACGATGCATCTGCACCGTGGTTATTCAAAATTGAATCAATTAACGCATCAACCGCTGTTGAACTACCTATTTCAGCAAGTCTGGAAGGCGTAGATCCAGTTCAGGGTGAATGGCAAACCTACACCTTCCCTCTTCAAACGTTGTTTGATGCAGGTCTGGATATCAGCGCGATTAACGTAATTATGATGTTTCCAGCATGGGGACAAGGTAACGGTGCGGTTTATCGCGTAGATAACGTAGAAATTGCAGCGCAATAACAAAGAAGCTGTCGCTGTAAAAACAGCGGCAGCCTTTCATTGATTTGAAACAGTAGGGCAATTATGAAACACACAACTTTTAAAAAGACCCAGCTTGCCACATCGATGGCTTTGTTAATGGGCTCATCGCTTGTGCTACCTACCTACGCACAAGAAGCCGAAACCGCTACGCCGTCTGACGACGAAGTAGAAGTTATTCAAGTAAGCGGTATTCGCGGAAGCGTAATGCGCTCGATGGACTTGAAGCGCAGCTCTAACGGTGTGGTAGACGCCATATCAGCAGAAGAGTTAGGTAAGTTTCCAGATACGAACTTAGCTGAGGCACTTCAGCGTATTACCGGTGTAACCATTAGCCGTAACAACGGTGAAGGTAGCCAAATCACTGTACGTGGTTTTGGCCCAGAGTTTAACCTTGTAACGCTTAACGGCCGTCAAATGCCGGGCACAGGCTTTACACGTTCTTTCGACCTTGCGAACCTCTCTTCTGAAGGTGTGAACACGCTAGAACTGCAAAAGACAGCGCGTGCTGAAAACCCAAGCGGTGGCTTAGGTGCAACGGTAAACATCATTACTATGAAGCCATTGTCTCAGCCAGGACAAAACGCCACGATATCGGTTAAAGGCATTCACGATACCTCGGTTGAAGAAGGCGATGACGTAACACCGGAAATTGCTGGTGTTTACAGCAACACGTTTGCAGACGATATGTTTGGCTTTGGCGTTTCATTCTCGCATCAAGAGCGTGATTTCCAGCAACAATCGGCAAATATTCAAGGTTGGCAGCTACAAGAAAATGATGCGCTTCCAGACCTTGATCCATCGAATGTTGTAGACAACCGTACGAATATTACCAACGCCGCATTCTTCCCGAAAGACATGAACTATGGCATTAACGATGTTCAACGTGAACGTCAAAATGCTCAGGTAACGCTACAGTTTCGTCCAGTTGACGAATTTACTGCTACTGTTGACTACACAGCATCACGCGCCACCACTGGCACGAACTCTGTGGGCTGGGGTATTTGGAACAACTTCGGTGCCAACATCAATGCTTACGAGTTAGACGAGAACGGTACAGCTGTTTTTGCAGATATCAGTGGCGATGATGGCTCATTTACCGCTAGTCGTAATACAACCCGTGTTGACGCGCGCTCGCTAGGTGTGAACTTCGATTGGGCAATCAACGACGACTGGCATGTAAGCCTTGATTACCATGACTCATACAACGAAATTGATAATGGCTTTGACGAAGGCTTAGGCAGCGCAGGTCAAATCATTCTTGGTTCAAACCAGCTTGAATCAAAAATTTATGACTACCGTGAAGGTGAAATTCCACAGGTTTTCGTAAACTGGAACAATGGCACCAACGAAATTCTGCCAAGTGAAATTGATTCAAACTTCAGTCAGTTTATCTATTCTCCTGGTCGTTCTGACATTGAGCAGCTTCAGCTAGACGGAACCTGGTACAACGATACGTTCGATATTCCACTTGTTAAAGTTGATTTTGGTTATGCACGCACAGAGCAGGCGCTATCTGGCTTTACAGCGTGGAGTGGATTGCGTGGCGGCCCGGGCTTCAACCCGTCATTTACGCAAATATTCCCAGACAGCATGTTTGTACGTAACGACACGTCAGGTTTCCTAGACGCGTTTGATGGCGGCGGTGCTGGCATGAACCCAGGTTACTACTACACGTTCAACTTTGATGAAGCTATTGCAAGACAGCTACAAAACATCACAGCTGATGTAGTAGGCGAAGGCAATGCTTACTCAATCGACCCGTTCTTTATGGGCGCGCCATCGGTGAGCAATGTAGAGGAAATTACAGACTCTATTTACGTGCAAACCGAGTGGGACTTCGAGCTTGGCGATTACTTTGTACAAATCAATGCTGGTGTTCGTTACGAAGAAACGGAAGTACCTAGCTCTGCCGAAGTACGCGTACCTACTCAAGTAAACTGGGTAGCGGCATCTGAGTGGATCACGCAGTTCGAAGACGAGCTTCAGTTGCAAGATTTCACTGGTGAGTACGATGTACTATTACCAATGTTTGACGTGAAAGTCGATGTGACCGACGACGTAGTTGCACGCTTCTCATGGGGTAAATCAATTACACGTGCCCCAATTGGCCTACTACAGGGCGGCTTGTCTTTCAGCGGTAGCCCTAAAATTGGCGCGCGTACTGCTTCTGCGGGTAACACAAGCCTACTGCCGTTTGAGTCATCGAATATCGACCTTTCATTAGAATGGTATTACGACGAAGCAAGCTTTGCGGCAATTGGCCTATTTAGAAAGTCAGTTGAAAACTACATCACTACAACAGGTCAAGATCGTCAGTTCGAAGGACTGCGTGATATCTATCAAGGCCCTCGTTGGAATGAGGCAGTAAGTGCTATTGAAGCGTCGGGTGAACAAGCTACAGACAGCGCTATTTACGACTACTTCGTAAACAACGGCTATGCTGACGAGAACGGTGTTGTAACGCCTGATGCTAACGACCCGCTAATTACATGGCGTACCACACAACCAGGTAATTCTAGCGACTCGAAAACGGTTGAAGGTATTGAGCTTGCTATTCAGCATACCTTTGGTGACACAGGCTTCGGTTTTGGAGCTAACGCAACATTGGTTGACGGTGACGTAGAATACGACCCATATAACCTTGAAGAGCAGGATCCGCTTGTAGGTATTAGCGACTCTGCAAACTTCCAAGTGTTTTATGAAAAAGAAGGGCTATCTGTAAAAGTAACCTACGCATGGCGTTCTGACTACGTGGTTGGTATTGGTCAATCACAGGGCTCATCAGACAACCCAGCAACGCAGTTCGATACCTTTGGTCAGGTTGATGCAAGCATCAACTACGACGTAAACGAACACCTAACGGTATTCTTAGAAGGTATTAACATTAACGACGAAACCGAGCGTGGCTACGGTCGCTTTGAAGAGCAGTTCCTGTTTGCTCGTCAATACGGTCCTCGTTACACGCTAGGTGCAAGATACACGTTCTAATTTCTGTTTATCGTGTGAGTAAAAAGCCGCTTTTAAAAGCGGCTTTTTTATTTAAAAATACCAGTCAAATCCGGCTCTTGCTCTTACTTCTTTATTTACGCCGCTATCAAAATGCTCAAGTCTTACATAAACGCCATATTCATTGTTTGGCTGAGCCGATAATTCAGCTACAAAGTGGTTTAGCGGTTTTCGTACCCTGTCTGAAACTGTCACCGACGCTTCAAATCGAAGTGACGATTGCCAGGCTAAATTAACAAACAGCCCGGCATTTAAGCGGCCATATACGATGTCTTCGCTCAATCTGGTGCCAAAACCTGCCTCAGCGGTTCCGTAACCAATAACATCGCGATGAAGCCTTAAACTTTTGCCCAGGCCGCCTTCTAATGAGAAAAAGCCTTCGTCATTTAGCGCATCGTCAAATGCTTGTTGGTAGCCAATAAATAACGTACCAGACCACCTTGGTAAGCTTTGCGTTGACGGCATATATGATTCGAACGCATAAAGTGTAAAGCGGTCCAAGCGCACATTGCCAGACTGTGTGTTTACCGACAGCTGTGTTTCAGCAATACGTAGCTCTGATTCGTTGAAAAATTGTGGCTCCGATGTTCTCAAGTAGTGCGAAGCTGGTAAGAAGGATAGCACCGCTCTTTCGGACTGATTAAACCGCTCAACCCCTATACTTAAAGCACTGTCTTGCACTGTATCAAGTGGGTTTTTCGCTGTTTTTCTGTTAAGTTGAAACTGCTCATGCCTATCTAGAAGCTTATCAAAGTCGTCGTACTTATAAGAATCCGATGGCGTCATCTTTTGTTCTATTGCGATTAACCGCTTCACATACTCAAGCTCCAGCGGAGTTAACGCCTCAAACCGGCCATAGTCAGTACTTTTCCTTTCTGAAAGCATACCCTTTAACTTGTTAACTTTACGTGTACCTAGCTGTAGCTCTAGTGCTGCTACTGCCCATTCGTTGGCTAAATTCACCTTCGATTGCGCGATTAATTGCACCTTAGCGGCTGCTTTAACCACATCTGCAGGAGTTACGAATAGCGTTTCTTCTACTTTTATTTCCGGCTGAACTATGCCTAATAGATACAGGGTAAGCGTTGCACAGTTATAGCTTTGAAAGAGATAGGTAATATCAATGTCTTTTAGCTCCCATAGGTGAAGCTGCAGGAGCTGTCTAGCATCTTCATCAAGGGAAAGGGTATATTCGAATACATTCCTGCCTTCGGTATTTAAATATCGTACAAGCTCTTTTTCATAAGGCCTCACAATAAAGAAGCCCGGCATTCCCTTCACTAGCCCGTTGTAGATAATTGAAAAAGGGTTAAAGGTGTCATATTCGGTAAAGAAGGAAAGCGCGTGTGAAACTTCATTTCCTCTGTAATTTTCACCTTTCGCTTTAAGAAACACATGCCCCATCATACTCGAGGCTGAGGACAACACTTCTGAGGCAAAAATGATTTCAACCGAGTCAAAAGGAACGTGATTTATGTATTTATTGAGTTCAGCACACTCGCTTACATCAAGGTGTTTCGTACTATTATTTAACTGCTTTTTCAGCCAATACACGCGAGCAGGAAATCGACAAGTGGCTTCACTCTCAGACGCATTAACATAGGCTATCAGTGCATCAAGTTCAGCGCGTGGTGAGAAGTGTGGTGCTGATAAGGTAAATTTAGGGTCTGATATTGCCGATTCTTGACCTTTTACATGCAAAAGAGCATGCCATTGCGGTTTCGACGCTATACGCTCACGCATAGTTTCATCGGCTTCTACGCTTTCCGCGCTGCTATTACCCGCAAAAAGTGTACAAAAAAAGAAAGCTGGCAAAAGCCAGCTTTTTACTACGTAATTCATGTTAGCTTATTGTGCGCACTGAACTTCTACGTTGTCAGCATAATCCCACATTTTACCGGTAACTCCGTCGGTGGTAGAGCCAAGTAGGCCACCAATTACGATATTACCAAAGAAAACAGGTGTTATAGACTTTTTAATTGGTGTAGCAGTGTCACAACCTTCCGCTTTTGTGCGTACTACTTTGTCTTTACCGTCACGAAGAACCACAACCATACCAGGTGCTGTCACTGTTTTATCGTCAACAGTTACTTCTGCAGGCTTGTTGTTACTTGTGGTAACGTTAATTGATTGGTTCTCTGATGTCATGACACTGGCACAACCCGATGTCATCATTGCAATTGCTGCAAGTAGCGCAATTTTTTTCATTGTTATATATCCCTAGTTTGTTACTGCCAAAACCTTGGCGGCGCTTAATCTATATAAAAATGAAAAAATGTCAATCTGAGCGTATAGTTTGTCGCGTTCATCGCAAAAAAAAGCCCTAACTCAACGGAAAGGGCTTTTTAAACGTCATAGTTACTACTGACAGGATATATCAGCTTCCTTGGCACTTTCCGGTGTAAATTGAATATCTGCAACACTCAAGCTTGCTTTGCCTGCACTGCCAAGTTCGAACGGTACTACAAGACCGGTAAAGTCAATTCCCGCATCCACGAAGCACTGCAAGTCAATGCTGATAGTAGACCAAGTATCAATTGGCATCGCCATAAGCTTACTACTTATATCAATTTGTGTTGAGCAACTGCCGGCCACATCGCCCTCGCCTTCACAGTTCATACCAATGGTAACCGGTGAAGACATGTCTGAGTGACGATTTACCGCAAATGTTAACGCTGCACTATTGAGAAGTTGTGCACTCAAGTCTTCGCGGAAGAAGCTTTTACTTGCAAAACGCATAGCAGCAAACTCGCTTCCATCGAAACTCACTTTTCGCGCATCTTCCTGTACTTCTTTATCAACTGTGCGATAAGAAATGGCACCAATAGTATGCGTGCTCGCATTTACAGATAGTGATTTGTCACCCGAGTACAGCCAAAGCTCCCAAGGTGCCTGAACAGCTCCTTTAAGGATAGACATAGGCTCTTGAGACTCGCTGCTTACTTCGACCTTGGTACTTAAGGTATCACTCAGTACATCTTTATCATCGAAAGTTAAACCAAAGCCATAAGGTAACAGTGGCGCGTAATCTTCATCACCTACATTTACGATTTGCTGCGGTGATGCAGGCCACGAGAATGGAAGTTTTCCTTTAAAGTCTTGTTTGCCAAAAATTACATCGGCTACCGCAGCCCCTTCAGAGCCAGGCAACCAAGCAGCTACAAAGGCGTCAGACGCATTCAGTTCTGCGTTTACCCACATCGGGCGCCCGCTAATGAATACAGAGACAACAGGAATGCCTTGTGCTTTTAGCTTTTGAAGCAGCGCAAGATCACGCTTACTACCGTGCTGATAAATGAGCGTTTCTCGATCGCCATGTCCTTCGGCATATGGCTCTTCTCCAAACACTACAATTGCTACGTCTGGCTTGGTATCAAACTCACCATCAATAGAAAGCACAGCTTCGCCGCCCTGCTGTTCGGCTAAGCTCTGTATGCCATCGAATATAGACGTTCCACCAGGAAAATCTTCATTCGTGTTATTGGTGCCTTGCCACGTTATCGTCCAGCCACCCGACTGCTTCCCAATATTGTCTGCAGCATCACCCGCCACCAAAATGCGTTTACTCGCATCTAGCGGCAGTGTTTTATCTTTGTTTTTCAACAAAACTAACGACTCGCGTACTGCTTGTTTCGCCACTTCACGATGACTGTCTTTGCCAATTAATGAGCGGTCACCAGAGAGTGGCCTATTTGCTGGGCTTGGTTTATCGAACAGGCCTGCACGTACTTTTACACGCAAAATTCGGCGTACAGCATCGTCGATACGAGCCATACTAATGGCCCCTTCTTTCACCTGTGAAATAGTGGTGTCGTACAATACTTTCCAGTCGCTTGGCACCATGAAAATATCTAGTCCAGCATTAATAGCTTGTGCACAGTCGTTGTTATTACACCCTTTTACTTGCCCATGGCCGTTCCAGTCGCCAACAACAAAGCCATCAAACCCCATTTGATCTTTCAATACATCGGTTAGCAAATATTTGTGGCCGTGTAACTTTTCACCATTCCAACTGTTAAACGATGCCATAACAGATTGTGCACCAACCGTAAGGCCGCCTACATATCCTTGTGCATGAATATCAAACAGCGCTTGTTCACTTGCAATATTGTCGCCCTGATCGTCACCACCAACAGTGCCACCATCGCCCACGAAGTGCTTTACCGTGCTAATTACACGCTGGTCGCCTAAAAAGTCTTTATCTGCAGCACCCTGAAGCCCTCTTACCACCGATGCAGCATACTCGCGCACTATAGCAGGGTCTTCTGAATAGCTTTCGTAAGTTCTGCCCCAACGGTCATCACGCACCACTGCAACGGTAGGCGCAAATACCCAGTCGATACCTGTTGCCATTACTTCTTTGGCAGTAATGTGTGCAATCTTTTCCATTAATGCTGGGTTATTAGCTGCACCCAACCCAATATTGTGGGGAAACAGCGTAGCACCAATCACATTATTGTGACCGTGTACCGCATCTGTCCCCCACATGGTTGGAATTGTTGAACCATCTAAACTGTCATCAACTGAGGCCTGATAAAGCGATTCAGCCAATGCGACCCAATCGTCTGGGGTTGCATGTTTGTCGTTATTGGGAAATGCACCACCACCATTAAGGTAAGAGCCAAATCCGTATTTACGCATATCCTCAACTGAAATATTGCGAATCTCAGGCTGAATCATTTGCGCTACCTTTTGCTCCAGTGTCATTGATGACATGATGTCTGAAACTTTAGCTTCAACTGCTTCATCGCGTTTAACTTCGATATCAAGCTTCGGCCAAATTTGCGCTGCTTTAGTGCTTGGCGCAGTGGCGTTTTTTTCACTAACACTTGCTGCAGTGTTATCTTCAAACGAACAACCTGTAAGCAAAACACCACCAGCCAAGCTTAGAAGGGTGCTAGCAACAACGTTAGCGAGAGTCGTTTTTCGCATTGTTATTCCTCAATTAAAGTAGTTTCAGATACACGGCTTCCCACTAATCCATAATAGGCAATGAAAACGTAGCATGATGCGGGTAGCAAAAATGACAGCGTAACGCCTACTGCGTCAGCGAGCATGCCTTGGAAAAGCGGGATAATGGCACCGCCTACAATAGCAAGACATAGAATTCCAGAGCCCTGTGGCGTGTCTTTTCCTAATTGCTGTAGCGCTAGGCTGAAAATAGTTGGGAACATGATGGAATTGAATAAACCCACACCAAGCACACTGTAAAGCGCCACATCGCCAGAACTTGAAATTGATAGCAGTATTAATGCAATGGCCATTACCGCATTAAATGCCAGTACAGTACCACCCGATACTTTTTGCATTACCAATGCACCAATAAAGCGACCCACCATGGCTCCACCCCAGTAATACGCTAGCAGCTTTGATGCGCTTGCCTCGGAAAGGCCCGCAACGCTTGGGCTTGCTAAGTAATTAACTAGCATACTACCAATAGCAACTTCGGCGCCTACATACATAAATATACCAACCGCACCCAGTACTAGATGCTTGTGTTGCCATGCACCACCTTTAAATAAGCTTGGGTTGCTGTTTGTGTGATTAAGCGAAGGTAGTTTTAAATACAAAAACACTAGGGCAAGCATTAACAATGCGGCGGCAAGAATAAGGTACGGCACTTGTACGTCTGAGGCTGACGCTGTGGCGGCGCTATGCTCGCCAGCTGCACCGTACATTAGGTAAGAACCGAAAAATGGTGCAACCGTAGTGCCTAATGAGTTAAAGGCCTGAGTCATAGTAAGACGTGATGATGCCGTCTTTGGATTGCCTAGCGCGGTAACATATGGATTAGCAGAAACTTGTAGAATAGTGATGCCCGATGCCAATACAAATAGGGCTAACAAAAATACCCCATATATCTGACTTTCCGCTGCAGGATAAAACAATACACAGCCTAAACACGCTATCCCTAATCCAACAACAATGCCCTTTTGATAGCCAATGCGCGACACAACCATTCCAGCTGGCAGAGACACAATGAAATAGGCACTGAAGAAGCAAAACTGGATAAGCATTGCTTGTGTGAAACTAAGATTGAAAGCCCCTTTCAAGTAGGGAATTAAAATGTCGTTCAGGCAGGTTATGAACCCCCACATGAAAAACAGCGTGGTAAGAGAGATAAGTGCAAAGCGGTATCCACCGTTCGCTGTAGCATTATCCGCTACCGTATTGTTTGGCTGCGCTGGCGTGTCCACGAGTAACCTCTGTTTGCTATTTTTGTATTAAATGTTAAATTATCCGTGTAAGCGCTTACAACTCAACGCAAACAAGGCTGTAAGCGCTTACATAAAATGGATAATTACATGAAGTAATTCTAAATTCAATGTAAATATCATGTTATTTACTTAATCCGCACTAGTATAAGAATAGTGCAAATAGTAGAGATTCGTTAACCCCAAGGTAGCTAGCAAATGCGAACGTTCAACCTTCCTGCCAACTCATTAATGCGCTCAAAAGACTTTCTGTTTGGCGTAGCGACATCTAGCTTTCAGATTGAGGGAGACAGGAAAGGTCGAGAGACCTGTATTTGGGACACTTTCTGTGCGCAGCCCGGCAAAATTTCAGATAATAGCAACGGTGATGATGCTTGTCGGCACGTTGAGAAGTGGAAAGATGATGTAGAACTCATTAGCTCACTGGGCGTTGATGCATATCGACTATCCATATCATGGCCACGCGTTATGAGCAATAATGGTGACGTCAATGAAGTGGGCATGCAATTCTATGTAAATTTGGTTGATGAACTTGTTCGAAGAGGTATAAAAGTATTTGTCACTTTGTATCATTGGGACTTGCCACAGCATTTAGAAGATAATGGCGGCTGGTTAAATCGTGACACAGCCTATGCATTTGAGAACTACGCTACCGCCGTTGCAAGCACCCTTGGCGATAAAGTATACGCCTATGCCACATTAAACGAACCATTTTGCTCTGCTTATTTGGGTTACGAATTAGGCGTACACGCACCAGGTTTAACCGGCGTGGGAAAGGGTAGGAAAGCTGCCCATCATTTACTTTTAGCCCATGGCCTTGCTATGAAAGCATTGCGCGCCACGTGCCCTAATAGTCTACATGGGATCGTACTTAACTTTAGTACTTGCCATCCTGCAACAAACAATGAAGAAGATAAAATTGCTGCAAAGCTGGCTGATGAATATCACAACCAATGGTACTTAAAGCCTGTCATTGACGGCCAGTACCCAAGCATAATCCATCAACTGAGAGATGTGGATCGCCCTGACATTGAAGAAGGTGATATGGATATTATCTCTCAACCTATTGATTACCTTGGCATAAATTATTATACCCGCACTGTGTACAAAGCCACGCCGAGCGATAGCGCTGACGTTAACTTTGGCTTTGAAATAGTTGAGCCTACTAACACGCCTCTTACAGCAATGGGCTGGGAGATAACACCCGATGCCTTTACTGAGTTACTTGTAAACTTGCACCAGCAATATGCGTTGCCTCCTATTTACATCACCGAAAATGGTGCAGCCATGGACGATGAAATGATAGACGGTGAGGTAAACGATGTGGATCGCATTGACTATTTCAACAGCCATTTAAATGCGGTCAATGTGGCAATTGAAGCCGGCGTAGACATAAGAGGCTACTTTGCGTGGAGTTTGATGGATAATTTCGAGTGGGCTTTAGGCTATTCAAAACGGTTTGGCATTGTTCACGTTGACTACGACACTCAAAAAAGAACGCTCAAACAAAGCGCACATGTTTACTCAGAACTGGTTAAGAACAGAATTAATGGTACATTAGCAGTATAAATAAAGGATAAGTACCGAATTTCATGGCAACAATATACGAAGTATCAGAGGCGGCGGGCGTTTCTCTTGCTACAGTCAGTAGAGTGATGAATGGCAACGCAAAGGTCAGTGAACGCACAAGGAAGAAAGTGGAAGACGCCATGGCAAAATTGGGCTATCAGCCTAATGCCATTGCACAGTCGCTTGCGTCAAATCGCACAAACAGCGTAGGCCTTTTGGTTTCTGAGTTACATGGCTCGTATTTTGGTGATTTAATGAGTACCGTTGAGCAAGTGCTTAAAAAGAATGGTAAGCATGTAGTCATTACCGCCGGCCACGTTGATGAAACCCGTGAAAAGGAAGCGATAGAGTTCCTAAAGAGTCGGCGCTGCGATGCATTGATTCTTCACGCCGAGGCTGTATCTGATGACTACCTTAAAAGTTTAGTAGACGGCAAGGTGCCTGTTGTTTTAATTAACCGTAAAATTGACGATATTGATGACAATTGTTTTTTTGTTGACAACGAAACTGGTGGTTACATTGCCACAAAAGCGGTTATAGAGCAGGGCCATAAACACATTGGCTACGTTAGCGGCCCGCTGTTCAAGAAAGATGCTAGCGACCGCTTAAAAGGCCATAAACGCGCACTTGAAGAAGCGGGCATTACCTTTTCAGAAAGCGCGTTGTTTGAAGGAGACTATCACGAATCATCAGGCCAAGAAGGCATGCAGTGTATTAGTGAACAATTTCCACAGATGACAGCGCTTGTTTGCGCAAACGACGAAATGGCATCTGGAGCAATGACCGCAGCACGAGAAGCCGGTAAAGAGATCCCTTCACAGCTTTCCATTGTGGGGTTTGATAACGTGCTTTTCTCACGCTATCTGTACCCTAAACTTACCACGGTAGATAACCCTATTCAGGCGATGGGCGAGATGGCTGCACACTGGGTGTTAGAGCATGTTTACGACATAAAGAGCCAAACTCCAATAAAGCATTTATTCGTTCCACAAATCGTGAAACGAGATACCTTAGCCGCAGTATAAAAATATGAATAAAACCTTTCCACCTTCGCTGTACTATACCCTTATTGTCTCATTGGGAGGCTTTATATTCGGGTTCGATGCCAGCGTAATATCGGGTGCAATAGGCTTTATTGATACTGAATTTGGTTTAAGTGATTGGCAACAGGGCATTGTTGTTAGTTCTCCAACGCTAGGCGCACTTATTGCGATGATTTTCGCTGGCGCCATAAGCGATGCTATCGGCAGGCGAAAAGCACTTATTATCATCGCCGTGCTTTATGTTGTCTCCGCTGTGTGTTCTGCACTTGCTCCTTCTTTTGAGCTGCTAGTGTTAGCAAGGTTTATTGGTGGCATCGCATTTTGCTCGCTCATTATTGCGCCTATGTACATATCAGAGATAAGCGCTCCAGAAAATCGCGGAAAAATGGTCTCGGTTAACCAGCTCAATATTGTTTTAGGCTTTGCGATTTCCTACTTCACCAATTATTACTTATTACAGCTGAGCTACAGTGACGCTGACTGGATAATGCAGCTAGGTATTAGCACACAAACTTGGCGCTACATGCTTGGCCTTGAGGTGCTTCCAGCCTTACTGTGGCTTGGGTTATTGCTAACCGTCCCACGCAGCCCTCGCTGGTTAATGCTCAAAGGAAAACACGACGAAGCAAAGCAAGTTATTGCTATCTTGTTTGATGAAAATCAGGCACAGGCTCAGCTTAACGACATTGAGTCGTCATTATCTGAAAAATCTTGGTCTACAAGAGAGCGTTTCGGCTTTCTGGCAGCAAAGGCCATGCGCTTCCCTTTGATGATTGGCGTTATTCTTGCCATCGCCCAACAAATCACAGGTATTAACGTTATCTTTTTCTACGCACCTACTATTTTTGAGCAAAGCGGTGTAGGTACCAATGCGGCTTTCATGCAAGCAGTATGGATTGGTATTGCTAACGTGGTTTTTACCATTGTGGCCATGGCTACCATAGACAGATGGGGACGCAAACCTCTTCTTATTGTTGGCTTATGTGGCGTTATTATCAGCATGGCGATATGTGCGTATGGGTTTAACAATGCAACCTATACACTTACCAATGAAACTGTTGTAGCAGCAACTCAAAACATGGAAGGCGTAGCGCAAAAAATTGCTAGCATGGTGAATCAAACGTATTACTCCGATGTTTCATTCAAACAGGCGCTGCTAAGTGCACTTTCGCAACAAGAGTATGATGTACTTCAGCAGACTTTTTTAAGCGGCAGTATTAGCATGAATGCACCTTTGGTACTGTTTGGTATCATAGCGTTTGTAGCGTCTTTCGCAGTGTCACTTGGCCCGGTTATGTGGGCTATGCTTGCAGAAATTTACCCCAACCAAACGCGCGGCCTTGCCATATCGTTAGTGGGTGTTGTTAACGCGCTAACCAGCTTTGTTGTACAGCTAGTATTTCCTTGGGAACTAATGAATTTTGGCGCTGCCATCACCTTTGCACTGTATGGCGCATTCGCAGTCATCAGTTTATTTCTAGTGGTAAGGTACTTCCCAGAAACCAAGGGAAGAACATTAGAAGAGATTTCACTGTCTTTAGCGTCTAGATAATAACGAGAAAAAAGCGTTTAGCGTTTTGCTAAACGCTTTTCCCACATCCATCTTATTCGTATTTGTAATTCAGCGTAACGCCGTTGTAAGCGTCATAACCTCTAACGCCAATATGCCATGTACCCGCTTCTGGATTAGTGAAGGTACACACTTCGTTATTGCCATAACGGTATGGACGACAATCCCACCGATTGGTCTGAGTTTGAGCGCCAAAGTTAAGGTATAGATCTGCGTCACCGTTACCGCCTTCAATAGTTACTCTCAATACTGTTGCCGTCGCTGGTACATCGACTTCAAAACGCTTCCAACTGCCACGTGATCCACTAAGGTTTGTTACGGTCTCGTCTAACGAGGCATTCTCTTCTACTGGTGGTTCTGGCTCAGGTGTAGGTTCTATAACAGGCTCTTCAGGTAATGCGGGCGCTTCACATCCCTCATTAGCAAGCGTAGCAAGTGCGTCTGTAATTTGAATAAGACCATGACCATAGTTAATGTCGTAGCCTGGAGCGCCTAAATCTTTTGCACTGCTGGCCATAACACTTCTTATTTCTTCTCCTGTGCACTGTGGATAGAAGCTCCATACCAATGCCATAGCGCCAGCTACATGCGGTGATGCCATTGAAGTACCACTCAATGACGCATAGCGTGATGACGGATAGGTAGAAAGCACTGAAGAACCAGGCGCAGATAGCTCTACTTGGTCGTTAAACTGTGAATAACTCGCAACCGTTTCACTGCTATCTAATGCTGCAACCGATACTACTGCATCGTAAGATGCCGGATAAGATTTATCGCTGTTGCCGTCGTTACCTGCCGCAGCAACCAGTATCATGCCGTCGTCGACGAACTGCTGCATAGCATTAGCCTCAGACTGAGATGAACCACTGCCACCTAGGCTCATATTAACAACATCAGACCCTGCTTGTTTACACTGGTCAATACCATCAATCAGGTCAGACGCAAATGTCCATTGCCCCAAATCATTGAAAATTTTGACGATATGCATGTTTACACCAGGGTAAACACCAATTACACCTTCTTGGTTATCTATCGCAGCAATCGTACCTGCAACGTGGGTACCGTGACCATTACCGTCGCGATTCCAACTGCCCACAGCAAAGTTGTTCGATTCACCAGTTAAACCATCATTTTGTGTTGGTAAATCGGGATGACCTAAATTATATCCGGTATCAATAACACAAACGCGCTTTGCTTGCGTGTCGGCCTGATTTACTTGATCGGCCTGTACCATCGGAATGCCATAAGGGGTCGTTTGCGCTTTCAGGTAGCGCTTTACATCAAGCTCAACGCTTTCTACCAAAGGGTGGTTCAGAATTGCATTGAACGCTTGTTTGTCTAATGTGATTGCAATTAGCCCATGCTTATCAAGCACTTTGTTAACCGTACCGCCTAAAGACGCTGTTAAAGTGTTTGCTACATTTTCAAGTGATG
>Ga0213840_1001094_pt1 | contig 24648 bp, 20 predicted proteins | sample SWPATP22_FD_160132 | JGI IMG/M metagenome (GOLD analysis project Ga0213840, IMG submission 160132) | Coastal seawater microbial communities from Marineland, Florida, United States - SWPA TP2 #2 | ecosystem: Environmental > Aquatic > Marine > Coastal | place: USA: Florida | collected 2016-08-14 | reverse complement strand
GACCAGGGTTGCTATCGAACTCGCAGGTACCGCAGTACACTACAGTTCCATGACCTGGCTGGTAGTAAGATCTCCAAATACCTGGCACATAATTCTCACCATCTTCATACTCACAGTCCCCACACTCAGGAATTGCTTCTGCCATTTGCATGAGCGGGCTGTTGTTCAAACCAAGGCCAGTAATTTTCAGAAACTGATTTTCCTTAACCGCAACCAATTCTATAGCCTCAATACTAGAAAATTGCTCAAAAGAGCCCTCAAGCCCCTTCATCTCCTCTTGTGTCAAAGTTTTTAAAACAACTTCGCGATTTTCTGAATTACCTGTCCAGGCATTAACACCAAAGGCAGCTACTACTGCCAGCAGAACGCATGCAAAAATTACGTTTTTCATAATGTGGTTATTTTGTTATTTCACACCAAATACGGAAAAACGCTATTACAATTACAACCAGGTTTCAGAAGCGTTGCGGATTTACAACAATTCGTGCTGAAGCATTTCAAATGCGCATTTCACTCATCTACATCATTTCAGATTGAGTGCCTTGAGTACGTCATTTCGCATTCTGCTGCTCACAGGAACACACTGTTTGTTTAACAGAAACAGCTCCCCTCCATTTTGCTTGCTATACTTTACTATATGCTTGAGGTTTACCAAATGACTTTGGTGCGTTTTAAGGAAAGACTGTCCTCTAAACTTATCCAGATAATATGCCAGACGCCTTGAAGTCATGATCTTGTCGCCATTGGTAAGGTAAAATGTTGCATAACTGCCTTCTCCGTGCACGCGTATAATATCGTCGAACCGGGTGATGAAATAATCTTCACCAGAGGCCAGTACAATTTTATTGTCTCCAGTATGCAGACTTTCCATAGCCTTTAGAGTACTCCTTGCCGTACTTGAAACATTGGTTCCATTCACTCTTTTTATAGCCTTTCGCAACAGTTCAGGCTTTACAGGCTTTAGCAGATAGTGAACGGCATTTACCCCAAATGCCTTGCTGGCGTGGTTGTTATAAGCAGTGGTAAACACTACTGAAGGCAATTTGCTAAGCCCTACCTGTTCAATAAGCTCAAAACCATCGAGCTCGGGCATTTCAATATCCAAGAACAAAACATCATACTCCTTTTCCTGAATTAATGATATGGCCTCAAGGGGATCATTTGCAGTATCAATGGCATCTACTTCAGGACAGTGCTCTTCAATTAAGCTGGCCAGGTACTCCGAAGCCGTGTACTGATCATCAACTATTAGTGATTTCATCTGATTGAATTAGGGAGATTTTTAAAATAATTTTAGTGCCTAAAGCTTCCTGATCTTCGTTCATCAAATCCTCAATTCTCACCACGCTCTTACTATTGGTCAATTGGTTCAAAACATCTATCCTTTGTGAGGATATCTTCATTCCAAATGATTTTACGGCCTTCCCTTTTGGCTTCATCCGTCTGGCTGCATTCCTTCCAATGCCATTGTCTGCCACGGAGATTACAAGCATCCCTTCCTCAATTTTCAATTGTATTTCTATGCGTTTCTCTCCTTTCTTGCGCCTTAAGCCATGCCATACCGCATTTTCAATATAGGGCTGTAGCAATGCCGGTGGTACAAATACCTTATCGGTATCTACACCGTCCACATCAAATACGAGATCTATTTGTTCATTATTGGGCAGCACCATGGATTCAAGACTTATTTGGGAGGTATATAGCTGCATTTCCTGCGTAAAACTTACCAGTCTTTTCTCAGAGTTTTCAAGTACCAATCTGGCCAAATCTGCAAACAAGCCTACGTATTCCTCAGCTTCTTCATTTCTTTTGGCTCTGATAAAGTATTGAACTGAGTTAATGGCGTTAAAAATGAAGTGGGGATTCAACTGTGCCTTCAAGGCCTTTTGATCGGCCATCAAACGTTCAAGAATGAGCTTCTTTTCTTTGTTGGCCATGCGCAGGCGATAGGACACAACTAAATAGATGATAAGAAATGCCAGGACACATTCCAGGGCAATGAACCAGGTGCGTTTCCAAAATGGTGCTATTATTTCAAACTTCAAACGCTTGGTCTCACTCCAGGGTTGATGCACAACCTGTGCCTGCAATTCAAGTTCATAGGATCCCGGAGCCAAACCAATTAGTTGTAATACTGTTTCATTGGTATGAATCCATGCATCTTTTAAGCCTCTTACCCTATACCTAAATACTACTCTGTTTCTTAGGTAACTTGCGGCTGAATAGCGCACGTTAAAGAAGTTCTCATCGTGCTTGAACCTATAGAGGTCCTGGTGCACCGGAAGGTATTTATCATTTACCTTAAACTCCGTTATACTAAGCAAAGGCGCTACGCAAGGGTAACTTCTTATGTCATCAAAATCGCTTCTTAAAACTTCTTTGTTGTCAATAATCCAAAACACTGATGAATCAGTAGAGCACCATCCATTTCCTCCTAAAACCGGTATAGGAGCAAACATGTCTATTTGATATGCGCCATTTTCAACTCCCTCATCTGTGGGAGAAAGCATGTAACAACCGTAACCATTTATAGCCCATAAATGTGATGTTCCCTCCAAAATGAGATCCGCGTTTTGAATACTGTAACCATGGTGAAGTATTGGAATTAAACTATCCTTTTCCAGGATATAAAGACCAGAGCCCCGAATGGATACCCAAACACGGTTGTCGAAATAACACATCTCCTCAACAATCTTTTTCAGAGGGGAAAACTGCTCTGACATTGCCTTGCGATGGCCATTAACTTCAAGGTAAAGACCATTGTCGGTTCCTACATAAACGGAATCGCCAACAATCAGCAGCGAGCTAATATCTTGCTCAAAAGGCTCGGAAATGGTAAATGTTGTATCAGCAGTATAAAAGTACCTGCGGCCTCCATGCCCGGCTACAGCAATATCATCGTTAGCCACGGAAGCATTTAAATAACATTTTGATGTCCTTAGAGTCCTATTAAGGGAATGCGGCTTCCACGAATCGCCATCTGAATAAATGAGACTTCCTCTAAAGGAAGCCCAGGTTCTTTCATTTCGCTCGTCATACTTCAGGTCGATTAGTGATCCTGACTCCCCTGGAACAGGTACTTCTTGTATATCCAGCCCCTTCAAGTCAAGTGCATAAAGCGTATCTCCGGCGCTTCCGTAGAGTAGTTCATTACCTATAACCTCCATACCTGTCACTGTGCTTCTAATCAATCCATTTTGCTCAGAAAACATTGAATACAGTGGAAAGGGAATATGGTGCAGTCCCGTAGTTTGAGAGCCAATCCAAACTCCTCCTTGAAAGTCGCTAAAGGTGGGAACGCTAAAGTTATTATTCAGTACATGTTGTTTTTGGCTGGCATCAATAGTTCCATCAGCATAAAAATTAACCCCGTTATGAGTACTTACCCATAGCCCACCGTTTCCATCCCTGTGTAAGCCAGGAACCGTTGTATGGTAAGGTACCTTTTTAAGCAGGCCATCGGAATTAAATTCAAACAACTCTCCATTTCCACTTGACACCAAATAATTCCCATTTTTCAATTGTACCAGAGAGTTTGGAAACTTGCCCAAGAATTCCTCAATCGGACATTTATTGATAAGCTGTGCATCCTTACTCAACACGTAAAAAAAACGATTTGCAGGGCCCTTGTCCTTTGTTTTAATGGTGAAAGGCTTCCGCTCATCATTGAAAAGACATACCATGCCACTGAGGTCTATATCCTTTAATGGACGGTCTATGTGAAAATTGCTATCAATAACAAAATAGCCTTCACCGGGAAATGTGATATGTAATCGGTCCTCTGTATCAAAGTAAAAATCCGTGCAAAACTTCCCTTTTGAAAGTTTGCGAAGGGTATCGTTTAAAGGAGATGGCCTTAACGTATCTGCTTCAATGTAAAAAATCTGATTCAGCGCGTCTATTACCAGCTTTTCACCATTCTTTTTCTCATAAAACCGAAGCAATAGTGAATTGCTCACTCCAAAGCAATTCACAAAAACGGCATTGGTTCCATCATACCGTTGCACGCCTCCGAAATACACTATCCACAGATTGTTGTCACTGTCCGTACTTATATCCGCAATAGTGCTGGCAACCTTAAAAGGAGGATCCTGACCCAGGTTAAGCACTTTTTGCAGCGACTGCCCATATGCCAGTGTGAAATGACATATGAATAGCAAACACAATACCGCCTTAGACCTTACATACATTAGAGGCCGAAAATAGTAAAACAATGCATCTGAGCCTGCTTTTTCAGAAAGCACATTTACTCTTGATGCCATCTTTAAATGCGGGATCGCTCTATTATAGTTCTTATTTGAGCTCTTGACAACTTGAACGTTTACCAACCTGTACTTTTGATTCCCATTGAATTACAGTGGACTTCAAAAACATAAGCTACTTACAAAATGGAACTGTTCGTCAAAGGCAGGCATATACCACATTAAAGGAGCTCAACCTATTTGAAGACCTTAGCATTTACAAGCCCTTACTTACCGGTACTATTCCCATAGGCATCGACCTTCCTGAAAGCGACCTTGATATCATCTGCCATGTTTCAAACCACCAAGCTTTTGCAGGGCTTGTTACAAGGCTCTATGAAAATTATGCGGGCTACTCGCTTAAGCAATCCGTACACACGGGTATGGAAACCACAGTGGCTTGTTTCAGAACAGACTCTTTTGAGGTAGAAATCTTTGCCCAAAACATTCCCACTGATCGGCAGCATGCTTACCAACATATGCTCATAGAGCATAACATTCTGCTCAAGAAAGGGAATGACTTCAAGGCAGAAATAATAAGACTCAAAGCCAGCGGCATGAAAACAGAACCGGCCTTTGCCAGGCTTTTAGGTTTACCGGACGACCCTTACCAAGCGTTATTGGACTATTGGCCACCCCTTGATTAAGGGACTCTTGTTTATCGTCCAACCGAGTATTTTTGATGGTCTTGACAATTAAGCTTGTTTAGATTACTAACCATCAAACAGAATGGTTGCAAATGGAGAAAAAGTATCAAGTATTCGTTAGCTCAACATATAAAGACCTTGTAAAAGAACGAGAAGAAGTAATGCAGGCACTTCTTGAGATGGACTGCATTCCAGTGGGAATGGAATTGTTTCCAGCAGCAGACGACGAACAATGGACCTTAATAAAAGGACTAATTTCGGATTGCGACTACTATGTCCTAATTGTCGGAGGTAGATACGGATCGGTCCACCCAGAATCTGGACGAAGTTACACTCAAATGGAGTATGAATATGCAGTGAAGCAGAACATACCAACCATTTCATTCCTGCCCAAAAACCCAGATGACATTCCTACAGGGAAAACGGACAAAACTGACTCAGGAAGTGACAACCTAAAAAAATTCAAAAATCTAGTTCAAACCAAAATGTGTCAGTTTTGGACCGACCCTAATGATCTTGGCTCAAAAGTTAGTCGATCTCTTCTGAAACTCATAAAGAGCAAACCGAGACCAGGTTGGGTAAAATACACCAACACAACTTCCGAAGATGCCATAACAGAAATGTCAAGGTTGAGCGCGACAAACGAGAAGCTCCGCAAGGAAAATGAAAGGCTAAAGAGAAGGCTCGAAAAAATAGATCAGAAAGTCGAGTTCCCATTGGACGTATTCTATAAAACTAAGAACCTTTTAGATGGGCTTTCGAAAATAGAGATGGTCTATGACAGTGAAGATTTCGCATATTCTTTATCTGGTATTACAGTTTACAATAGATCTGATGACATTCTAAACTTCCACGATATTAAAGTTGAACTATTGATTACAGGAAGTCAGCCAGGGCTAGAAATGAACAGTAACACGATTCGACCGGATGGTTTTGCCCATTTTTCATACAAGAGCATTTCAGACAAGTTATTCTCCCATGCCTTCAAGGATATCCATTTCAATAAAATCAAGCCGATCCCAGTCCCTTTGTCTGCGGAACTAAATGCCACTATACGAGTTTATTCAAGGACTGGAAATCGTGATTTTAAGATAGTTCTATTTTCAAAATCCCAACGACCACAAGAACGTTATTTTGTTTACTAAGCGTATACTTCGCAAATTTGGTTTATTATTCCCTCGATATTTGTTTGCAGGATGTACATCCTGAAGCAGGCAATACATGATTGAAGGACTTCTTATAGCATTACTCGTTCTGGTAGGCATCAGCATACTGCTGCAGCTGCGTAAAAAGGGAGAAACCAACTCTGATGAAAGACTTCAAGCCATTGAAAAAGCCCTCATAAGGTTTGACTCTGTATTAGAGAATACCCAAAAGAACATTGCAGACGAGTTTCAAAGGAACAGGGTTGAGAATGCAAGGGCCGCCAAAGAAAACCGAGAAGAGCTCTCTAAAAACCTCATGGCTTTCTCTGAAAACAACATGGCCAATAACGGTTACCTCAATCAGTTGATCAGACAAAAGTTTACAGACTTCACCAAGCATCAAACGGAGATTAACCAACAATCGATCAAGAGCATAAAAGAGGTAAACGACACCATTGAAAAACAGCTGAAGGCCATTAGAGAAGACAATACCCAGCAGTTGAATGAAATGCGTAAGACGGTGGATGAGAAGCTGCAAACCACATTGGAAAAACGACTGGGAGAATCCTTTAAACAAGTGAGTGAACGTTTGGAGCAGGTACACAAAGGCCTGGGCGAAATGCAACACATAGCCACGGGTGTGGGCGATTTAAAAAAGGTATTGTCCAATGTTAAAACGCGAGGCATCCTGGGCGAGTACCAATTGGAAAACATTCTCGAGCAACTGCTCACCCCTGATCAATATTCCAAGAATGTAGCTACTAAAAAAGGCAGCCAGGCCCATGTGGAGTTTGCGGTAAAGCTCCCGGGAAAAGACAGCGATGAGGAAGTATGGATGCCGGTAGATTCAAAATTCCCCATTGAAGGCTATGAAGCCCTGCTCAACACCTACGAACAAGGTAACAAAGAGGACATTGAAGCGGCTCAAAAGGCACTTCTGAAATCAGTGGAATCTTTTGCCAAAGATATTTGCGACAAGTACATAGACCCTCCACATACCACCGATTTCGCCATTATGTTTCTACCGGTAGAAAGTCTCTATGCTGAGGTACTGCGCCACCCCGGACTGTTTGAAACCCTACAACGCAAATACCGCATTACAATTACCGGCCCCACTACGCTGTCGGCCCTACTCAATAGCTTACAGATGGGTTTTAGAACCCTGGCTGTACAAAAACGCAGCAGTGAGGTCTGGAAGATTCTGGAATCCGTAAAAACCGAGTTTGGCAAATTCTCAGAGCAGCTGGAAAAGGTGGACCGCCAATTGAACACAGCCGCCAAATCATTATACGATCTTAAAACCACACGTACCAATGTGATGGGCCGTAAGCTTAAGGATGTAAGTACCATTGATTCGCAAGAAGCGCAGGAAGTACTTGAACTGCCACCTTCAAAAGATGACACGCCATAAATAGTTCAGGGATTAGGCTATTAAAAACGGTTCCGGGAACAATGCATTGAAATGGTCACATAAAAAGAACCGGACCAATAAAACACCCGGTGTTCTTGATACTTGACCATGTCAACAGTCTTCAGAACATGTCAAAGCCAGAAAACACCGCTTCTCCTTCCCTATTTTCCGATCATAAGAACTTGTTTTAGCAAAGTGTTGAGCCCTGTATTTTCGCCAGGCACCCATGATTACAGAACACGAAGTTATAGAGCTGTATGGCTGCCCGCTGTTTACCCGAATAAGGGTATCGGCTCCTGTGCAGGAAGAAATACCCATTCCTTCGGAAGCGTGCTTTGCATACATCACTGAGGGCACAGGGCAGCGACTAAGCACCGATGGATCATTGATGGCCCTTCCGGGACAGGTAATACTCTCCATGTGCGGCTCAATGGTAGGCAAGCAACTCACACAGGAGCCCAAGTCGGAAATCACCACCATCGTAGTTCATTTTCAAAGAAAAGTACTGCAAAAAGTGTATGCCCAGTCAAAGCCTGCCTATTGGAAAGAACTCCAAAAGCCTGTAGTAAAACTCATAGTACAAAGCGCTGCATCAGAACTGGTAAAACAATACTTTGAAGGACTCAAGCATATTTTCAAGTATGAAGAAGGCCTCTCTGAAGAGTTATTGGTACTTAAGCTTAAAGAGATTGTACTGCTGCTGCTCCGCACAGAAAAATCTGAAGCAATGAGTCAGATTATGAGAAGTCTTTTCTCGGAAAAAACATTCAGTTTTAAAGAAGTAATTGAAGCCAATATATGCGAACCTGCAAGCCTTGAAAGACTGGCCGCACTCACCCACCACAGCCTTACTTCTTTCAAAAAGGAATTCAAGCGTATTTACAACACCACGCCCGGAGCCTATATGATAGAAAAGCGTGTTGAAAGAGTAGCTCAATTGCTCGAGTATTCTGAAGACTCCATTAGTGGTATTGGTTATGAATGCGGCTTTGCCAGTCCCGCACATTTGTCGCGTGTTTTTAAAGACAAATACGGTATAAGCCCCACAGAATACCGCCTCCAGACCACTGTAGTAAAGGCTTCGGAAAAAGTACGACCTGTGTAACTTCTGAGATAAGCAATACGTCTTTCAAAGCAAGTAGCATCTGATAGCAGGTAACACTTTTGTAAACCTGATAACATGCACAAAACAAAATGATGAAGGCAGTTGTTTGTACGAAATATGGTAGTCCGGAAGTACTGAAACTTACTGAAGTTGCTACTCCCATACCCAAAGACAATGAAGTATGCATTCGAATAAAAGCCAGCACTGTTACGGCGGCTGATTATCGCGTACGTAGTTTTACCGTACCCGCATCGTTTTGGCTTCCTGCCCGACTCATGCTGGGTATTTTTAAGCCTAGAAAACCAATTCTCGGCATGGAAGTGGCCGGCGAGGTAACAGCCATTGGAGTAAAGGTGGACCGTTTTAAAAGAGGTGACATCGTATTTGCCGCTACTCTGCAAAGTTTTGGAGGCTATGCAGAATATGTATGCCTGCCCCAGGATGGACCAATTTGTATAATACCCAAAAACCTAAGTCCCTATGAGGCCGCAGCCCTGCCAATAGGTGCACGTACGGCTTTACACTATTTGAGAAAAGCCAACATACAACCTGGTCAAAAAATACTCATTTATGGTGCTTCAGGTAGCGTAGGTACCTATGCAGTACAGATGGCAAGGCATTTTGGAGCACATGTTACAGCGGTGTGTAGCAGTACCAATAGGGAGATGGTGGCTTCTTTGGGTGCTCAAAGGGTACTAGACTACAATGACCATGATTTTCTTGAGCAACTGGAAGTGTATGATGTAGTATTTGTTGCCATTGACAAAATTCCCTTTTCGGTATGTGAAAAAGCTCTGAAGGAACAAGGTATCTACCTGAATGTAACCGCTCCACTCAAAAGCCCCGCCATGCTGTGGGCTTCAATAAGTAGTTCGCTTAAAATTCATGTGGGCGAAAACTCAGTAGAAACTGCCGATGACCTGCGTATTATTAAAGAATGGGTAGAGCAAGGAGTGATACAAGCGGTTATAGACCGAACATATCCTTTAGAAGAGGTAGTGGCAGCACATAGGTATGCAGACCGAGGCCACAAAAAGGGAAATGTAGTACTCAAAGTAGTTTAAAATAAGGCTTAATGAATTTCCGCTAAAAGCCTTACAAACAATTGTATCATGAACCGATACATAATTTGTGGCGGCAGTAAAATAACCCGGAGCGACCGATAAATAATCAGGCCTAAAAGGGTGTATAAGGTTGAATAATATTGGTTTTCAACTTTAACCACACCTAATGACACATCAAATTTCACACAAGCCCGGTAAGGGGCTTTTTTTCACACATCATGGCAAGGGTAAAACCCGCGGCTATACGGCCCATGCACCTGTAGGGAAACACGCAAAAAAACGTCGCTCCGTTGCTTCATTGCGTTTTGCGCTTTTCATTGCCACACTATTGAGCTTACCACAATGGACATACGCTCAAATGAATGCCATTTCTGACGCTCAATCTTTGGGCAACGACTGTTACCGACTCACATCAGACAATGCCAATAGAAGAGGGGCCATTTGGAGCACCACTACTATTGACATGAGTCAGGATTTCCAAATTCGATTCAGGGCTTACTTTGGGAGTAAAGACATTGATGGCGCCGACGGCATCGCATTTGTGCTGCACAGGGATGCCAGCACGGTAAACGCTCTTGGAGCAACAGGTGGTGCCCTTGGCTATGCTCCATTGAGTCCAGGATCTCCTGATGTTTCACCCTCAGTAGCTGTAGAGTTTGACACGTATTACAATGGAAACGATCTACTTACACAACGCGGAGATATTGGTCACTTTCACGATCATATTTCTATTGTTAGAAACGCTGATCAAAGCAATCCACTTACTACGGTAAATGCTACGGCTACTTCTGCCAACATTGAAGACAACCAATACCATGAGATTATCATATCCTGGAGTGCAGCAAACACCGAGCTCAGCGTCTTCTTTGATGGTGATTTCAGAACTTCAGCTCAGCAGAACTTTGTAAGTACCACATTCAGCGGTAACTCTCAGGTATACTGGGGAATGACCTCCGGCACCGGCTCCTGGCAAAATGAACATCGGGTATGTTTAGAGAACATTTGTACACGCCCGGGTATACAAACGGCTATTGGAGAAGCCTTTCCTCATGCACCGGTAGACGATGAAGAAGGCTTTTCTGTAAAGGCATTAGACAATTGCGGATATGTACTTGCCGGAACCAGCCCCACTATTAATGGGCTAAATCAAATGGCCGTAACGGAAACACTTGAAGATGGCACCATCAACTGGATGCAGAATTATATACCTACCATTGGGTCAGGAGAAGGTGTACTGCACAATATTGAAGTGTTGGCAGATGGCTATGCGGTAACGGGCTGGGCCGATCTGGTGGCCAGGGATATGGTTACCATGCGTCTGGACAATACCGGTAACGTATTGTGGGCACTGGCAAATGGCGATAATCCGAATGAAATGGGATATGACATTGAACAACTGCATAATGGCGATTTCATAGTGGTGGGCTCTTCAGAAAACGATGTAATCCTGAGCAGACTAAGTGCTTTTGGAACTGAACTGTGGACCCGTCACTACCACTGGCCTACCTACCGTATGCAAGGGTTTTCGGTAGAGCCAGTGGACCATGACAGAGATGGCGTGGCCAATGATGGTTTTGTAATTGCCGGATCGCGCAGCTTCCTGGATTTAACAGTAAGCCCTCCATTGGTTGCTGACGCAGACTGGATGGTGCTAAGAACTGATGCCAATGGCAACCTGCTTTGGGCTGAGGGTTTAACTGGATCAAGTGAAGATGATATCGCCTATACCATTAAACAAATTGATGTAGACGGCGATGGGCTTCTGGACCCGGATAGATTTGCGGTGGGCGGTTTTTTCACCAATAGCATTATGGGAGTGCCCAGAAGAGACGGTCTTTTGGTACTGCTTGATCACAACCTTAACTGCACAGGCATGTTCAACCAGGCACTCCTGTACTCCAACGGCAGTACACACTCTGAAATTCACGCCTTAGAACAAATAAGTGGTGGTGGCTTCATTCTATCGGGATTCTTTGACGAAACCACAGTAGGTGCCAACAGGGATGCCTTGCTTATTCAAACCGATCCTGCTGGCTTAGTGGTATGGAGCCAGGGCTACGGCGACCAGGGAGTGGATGACTGGGCTCTATCTGTTGAAGAAGTAGACGGACTGGGATACACTTTTACAGGAGGCACTCACAGCTTTTTCCCTGATCAGGATATGTATCTGGTTAAAACAGATATCAATGGTAACTCACCTTGCAAAACTGCCCAGGCCGGCTTTGTGGGGCTCAACATTCAAACGGTACTTGGGTGTAACGAAGACGTGTTGGACGATGATTATTTCGCATCCGTTGATCTCAACGTTCTACCCATATTCCCCGTTACCGATCAGAAGTTTTGCTCCGGTGGTAAACGTGGACCTACAGGATTGGAAGATGCGCAAACACCAGAACTGGAGATGTATCCAAATCCAGTTATGGAAGGCTCAATGTTCAATATTCTTCTTGAACCGGAACTCGTTGGTGAAACCAGCATTGAAGTTTTCGATGCCATGGGAAGAAGGGTCTATTTTGAAGAAAATCTGATTTCTGACAGTCAGGGCGTTCAGATTTCTACCAAAGGATGGAGCAAAGGCGTCTATCAGATTGCCTTACAATCAGGGAACTCTATGCGCTTACAGAAACTGGTTGTGGAGTAAATCCCAATGTTCATCGGTTTCAAAAGGTCCCTGGGCGCTGTGTATGTCGTCCGGGGACTTTTTTAAAGGTTCTATTGTAACAGCAACCGAATACGAACTCGTGTACCACAAACTCCTTTTCCATCTCTTATATCTTGAATATGCAGCGTACTCTGAGCATTTTGAAGCCTAAGTTTCTCACCAACCATCTTAAGTCCGTAAGACGGCTTTGTGATCTTCTTGGCCTGGGTAGGGCCATAGCCCGTTCCATTATCGTCCATTTGAAACAACAACACATCATCTGATTCAAAATGCACCTTTAATCGCAGCATCCCTTTTCTTCCAATTTCTGAAAATCCATGCCAAATGGCATTCTCAGCCAAGGGCTGTAATATCATGTTGGGCACCTCAATTTCTTCCACGTCCAGATCATGGTCTATCTCTATTTCAAATTCAAAACTCTCATCAAGCCTCAATTGCTCCATTTCAAGGTAAATCCTTAGCCTTTCCAATTCTTTCTCCAAAGTGATATAGGCATTGGAGGCTTGCTCAAGGTTAATATTCACCAAGCCTGAAAAATTGACTACATAACGGTTTGCCTTGATTTTATCCTGGTAACCACTGGCCGCCATTTGCCTGATGGCGTTTAGCGAGTTAGTAATAAAGTGAGGATTCATCATGGCATTAAGTGCCTGGTGTTTCAAGGTTGAAAGTTCAAACTCTCTGTCAAGTGCCTCCTGATTTTTCCTGCGTATTTTCATCAGCCTTAGTGCAAAGACCATGTACACCAAACTGGCAAGCACAAGAAGCATTATAAACACAAACCAGGTTTCTTGCCAAAAAGCCTTATCCACGGAAAAATGAAAACCAATAGGCTTACTGACCTCCATTTCGCTTCGGCTTCCTGTCTTTAATTCAAATTTGTAGTCTCCTGGTGGAAGTGCCTTGTAGTTAACCACGCCATTGAGCGTGTACTGCCATTCCTCGTTTTCGTGAAGCCGGTAGTAAAACAAGCCCTCCGTGTGATTTCTAAAACTAATATTGGAGAAAACCACTTGTAGGTTGTTTTGAGAATAAGGCAATGTAAATGCACTATTGGGAGCCATAGGTTTGCCCGATGAAAGTACTTGCTTGATATAGGGAACGGGAACCGTATTCTTTAAATCAAGTTTCTCAAGATCTACTTCAATAAGCCGATGCAATGTGCCCAGCAATATTCTATCGTTCGCCATGGCTGCCATTGAATAAATACCGTCAATATCATGAAGCGATTGAAGGTTGTAATAGCTCAGTTCAGTTTCATTCACAATTTGCACCAGGCCCATATCGGTTACTATCCATACATGTGCCTTTGAATCTTCAAGTACACCAATACAATGGCTACTTATAAGCTCGTTCTGTCCCAGTGGTCCATTCGGATCATTCCTTTTGTATACACTCCACTGGCGATTATACCATTTCATTAAACCATTTGGAGTGGAGAAAAACAAGGCACCTTTACTGCTTTCAAAAATGTGTTTGATTCTCGCCTTTATCGGATAGTCTATCTTCTTAATCTTGTTTTTATACAAGGTATAAAGTTCATTTTCAGTAGCCATCCATAAGCGTTCATCACTGTCCATTAGCAAATAGTTGATTCGTGGCTGTGCAGGTCCAAACTCTGGAAAACTCAGTGCCCTATAGTCACTGGTTGTGCTGTCAGATCGATACAAGCCTTCTCTGGTACCAAACCAAAGGGTCCCATCCGGTGCTTTATTAGCACATAGCACCCCATCAATAGATTCATTCAAATGAGAAAAGCTGCCATCTCTAAAAATAAATGTGCCCTTACTTGTACCCGCAATTACTTCATTGCCCCCACCTTGTAGAAAGTTGTAGACCAGCTCATTTTTGGGCAAGGGAATGTTTTTGGATTGAAAAGGTCCATTTTCAAAGCTTGCATAAACATGCCCATAGGTTCCGGCCCATTTAACCCCGTCATCCGATTGGAAAAGTGTTCTTATGAAGTTAGGAGATTGATCAGATATTTTCAGAGCACTTACACCATCTGCAATAGAAACTCTACAGATGCCACTTGCCATGGTTGCCAGCCAAATATTGCCCTCGTAGTCTTCTTCAATATCATTTACAAGCATTTCATAGTCGCCTTCAGCAATAACTAATGAGGTTATTTTCCCATTTTCAAGAACGTTGATTTTCTGGTCGCCGGTAGAAAACCACACCCTGTTTCGGCTATCTACTTTGAGCATTTTCACATTCATTTCGGGCGTAGGCAAAGGCAAAAAATCAGTGGTGCCTGCCCTGGCCATAAACAAACCCATTTCAGTAGCCAAATAGACATTGCCGCCAGTATCAGTACTCATTGCCGAAACCAAAGGCGATGAGCCATCAACAGGCCACACTTTGGCACTGGAATCAAGGTCGTATATCTGATATACCCCATCTGAAGTACCTGCCAATAGAGTGTTATTGACGCTTAGAAGGTTGTGTACCATTTGCGCGTTAGACGCCTCTATCGAATGGAAATGAAAGGTGTCGTTTTTGCTATAAAAAAGGCTCTCACTACTTACAAACCAAAAGTGGTCGGCAAACTCAGCCACTTGAGTTACCCCTTTTAATTGCCTTGCTATGGGCAAACCATTTATCAATAGTTTTTGATCGCTTTCTGAAAGAACTGACGCCTTTTCAAAAGGGCTTAACCTACCTTTCTCAAACACAAAAAGACCATCTCGATAATAACTCAAGAGCAGGCGTTCATTATCCAGAGGGTGAATGGTTAGAATATAATTGGAATAAACCGTGCTGTCAAATATGAAATTTCTAAACTCATAGCCATCAAACCGGCAAATTCCATTGTCAGTGCCTATCCACAAAAAAGGCTCACCCTTAGCTTCTTGAATTCTAAAAACGCATGAATGAGGAAGTCCGTCACTCACACTTAAAAACTCATGGTCAAAATTTTGACCATGTCCATGCATGCCAATAGAGAAAAGTACTAAAAACGGAACAACGGCCTTCATACGAATAATAGCCATAGGCTGTTATTGACGACTCATTAAGCGAAGTGCCTGTAGAAATTTGTCCCTTCTTCTTCTAGCAATCTCCAGCCTATGGCCATTCGTCATCAGGGCATAAGGAACGTCATCAAATAAGTACTCCTTTAGGTAATCCATATTTATAATATAGGACTTGTGAATCTTGAAAAATTGAGTATCCGGTAATAACTCTTCAAAGTACTTCATCCCTTTTGATGCCATAAATTTTTCGCCTTCCATACAAAACTCGCAATAGGGTCCGTTTGCCTTTAAGTAAAGCAACTCTGCAAAGCGTATTACTTTCATCCCCTTAGAATGTGCCACCGTAATGTAGGTCTGCTCGCCCCGTGCATTGAGACTTCCTGGCAGACGTTCCAATGCCGCACGCTGTCCTATTCTCAATTGTTTAAGTGGCGTGGGTGCTTGTGTAAGCCCTACAAGCTTATGTTGGATCTCCCTAAGATCGCTAAGATCAATAGGCTTCAATAGGTAGTCAAGTGCCTGCATTTTTAGAGCACGAATGGCATACTGAGCGTAAGAAGTAATAAATACCACCCAAAAATCACGTTTACTGAGAGAGTCCAATAGCTCAAAACCCGTCATGCCGGGCATATGGATGTCTAGAAATACTACATCAGGTTGAAAACGCTCAATTAACTCTTTACCCATGTAAGGATCCGTGGTATTGGCCAACAGATTCAAGTCAGGGCAGGTATCTGCTATCTGGTCGGCAAGTAATCGGCTGGTGTGGCAATCATCGTCAACAATAAGGCACTTTAGCTGGGAGGCCATGAATGTTTATTTATTACAAGGTGAAATGTGCTGGGAAAACGCAATGAAATTAGATCTATTGTGAAGTAATTTATAACACCAAATAAAAATAGCCAATTGTAATCAAAACAGTAGGCTGGCGACATAGAATTAACTCTTCTAAACTCCAGGTATCAATCACCTTGAAAGGTCATTTTCAGGCAATGGTATATTCCTTAACTACAGTGTTTAGGTTAGCAAGGCAAAAGAATAAAGTTCGCATATTCCTTAAACCCAACTCATACTTAACGAAGGGAAATGCCCCATGATACACTGCATAGGCATTTGTAACATTCCGGAGCCCCTGTTTGAAAAGCAAATAAGCCAACATTGTCTTCACAGATATGGTCCCTTATAACCGGAACAAAGGCAATCTTACATATCTTGCCAAGGCTCCGCTCTGCCAAATGAGCTTACTTCATTTAGGTAGTACGTAGCTTTGAAGAGGTATATGACAGACAAAGAATATTTCTCACATCTATATGAAATAGCCAGCCATCTCAACAAAGAGTTTTCACTACCTGCCGCTTTGAGGCAATCGCTCAAAATGACAGTTGAATTACTGGGACTCGAAACCGGTTGGATTTGGCTGAGCCAAAAAGATAACAAGTCTGTATACCTGGCAGCTTCTTATGAACTTCCTCCCGCTTTAAGCAACCACCCTGAACGTTTGTCGGGATGGTGCTATTGTTTGGAAAAATACTTCTCCGGAACCATTGAGGAAGCTTTGAACATTAGCGAAATAACCTGTTCAAGACTGAAAGATGTTTCTTCAGGCACTCGCCATTTAAAGTTCCATGCTACCATTCCTATCATTACCAATGGTGAAAAAGTAGGACTCATCAACCTACTCAGTGAGCACAAACAGCAGCTTGACGACAAGCAACTTTCTATTTTAAACACTATAAGCGAGCTCATTGGAATTGCCATTCAACGAACCCGTTTGCAGGATGCATATGTTCAAGGGAACTCTAGAAACGAAGAAGGCCTTCGAGGCTTACTGGTGCGGGTACTACAGCCGCAATTGCAAGAACTTTCAAAAGGCCTGAACGAAGCTGTGGCCTATACTCAGCAAAAAGGCCATCCCAAAACAGCTGGAAGTGTAAAGACTGCCTTTCAAAGGGCAGAGGAATTGCGCTCACAATTGGCCTTAATGCTTAACGAAAGCTTTGAAGAAACCGAATATGCTAACGAGGTAAGCGAATTTCACTACCCGGAATCTCCCTTAACCCCTCGCGAGCTGGAAGTGCTGAGCCTGGTAAAAACCGGACTTACCAACGGCCAAATTGGAGAACAGTTATTTATTGCCGAGCGAACGGTCAAGTTTCACATTACTTCCATTCTTTCTAAACTGTTTGCCAAAACAAGGACACAAGCCGTAGACATTGCTCTTCAGCGAGGCTTACTTACCGCCTGAGTAACATCTATCTGCTCCATTCATTCGGTGGGGAGTCCTCTTACAGCGCCTGGTACCAACCTATCTCCATAAAACAGAACTGATAAAGCTATCCCAAAACAAATAAAAAGTCCGGTGGTTAGGCCAGTTGCAAAATCATGCACCCACCAAACGGCGAGAAAATACACCAAAAAGCCAGTACCAAATTGAAAGAAACGCTGCACCCCACTCACTTCCGGAGTTTTCCAAACTATAAACAGCGGAAGAAAAAAACTCAATAGAATAGCACCTATCCTGCTATTGGTACCTGCCTCCGAGTCTAAAGTAAGAAATCCAAAAACAGCCATGAGTAGCAGGTTCAGAACAACCAGAAAAAATCCCTGAACAATGGTGGCTACAAGTCCCTTTTTAGGTTCCGTTTGCCCAGGGTCCAAGAGCGCTTCGATATCCAAATCAAGCACCTCACACAAAAGTTGCAAGGTTTTTCCACGTGGCTCGTTTTCATTATTCTCAATGCGCTGAACAGTTCTGGAATTTACCCGCGCCAATGCTGCCAGTTCTTCCTGGCTTAATCCTCTTCGTCTACGGGCTTCGCCAATCTTATTGCCAATTGAACTCATAAATATCTTTTTTCCGAAGCTATACTCTCTGGCATCAGCTGCTGAAAGTCATACCGGACAAATAGACGTCACAAGTGCGACAAATATTGTGTCACGTAGCTCATGAAACCCCATACTGAACTTAAGTACAGGTAAGCTTCTATCCTTTAGGTCGTTTTCCAGGGCTATTCAACAAGGCACTTTTGTAGCTGTAAAAAAAAACACAAATTATGAAACAGCATAAGACAGCACTTATTACCGGAGCCTCAAAAGGCCTGGGATATGCCCTGGCAAAAGAATTGATTAAAGAAGGATGGAACCTGCTTATTACTGCCCGCAACAGCGCTCGACTCTTACAAGTGAAAAAAGAACTTGAACAATACGGGACTGTCCTTGCCAAAGCGGGTGATGTAAGGGATGAAATTCATCTTATGGAGCTGGCAGAAACCATCAATAATGAAGGCTGGAAACCGGCCCTTATTGTCAATAACGCCTCAGCCCTGGGTTTGTCTCCTTTACAATCATTACTTCAGCATTCAGTAGATAACCTACATGTCGTTTTTCATACCAATTTGATAGCTCCAATATCACTACTGCAAAAGGTATCACCTACACTCAACCTTGGGGCCAAAGTAATTAACATAAGCAGCGATGCAGCAGTGGAAGTCTACGAAACCTGGGGAGCCTATGGAGGCAGCAAAGCAGGCATGGACCACATTACATCCATACTTGCCAAGGAAAACCCTGAACATTCCTATTTCTCATTCGATCCGGGCGATATGCGTACGGACATGCATCAGGCGGCCTTTCCTGGTGAAGATATTAGCGATCGCCCCAAGCCATCAGAGTTTGCCGTACCTGCACTGCTCAAGCTTATAAATGGTGAGTTTCCAAGTGGCAGATATACAGTTGAATCCCTTAAAAAAGAACAGTATGCCTAATACACTAGAAACGCTTCAATTCAACCTGCCAGATGCACTGGCCTGCCCAAAGCCCACTGAGCTTAGAAATATGTCAAGGGATGATGTACGCTTGCTGGTAACTCGCGAACAAGGCCAGGCGGCACACACACAGTTTTATCAACTCGCCAACCATCTGCAGGCAGGGGATGTATTGGTAGTCAACACTTCTGCAACACAAGCGGCCGCCTTTCCCATTACTCTGCCAAGCGGTGTACCAGGAGTAGTGCATTTAAGCACAAGAACGGCCCCTCGTGAGTGGCTTGCTGAAATAAGACAAATAAAAGAGAACCGAACACTTAGATGGAAGGGCGGATTACCTGGAATGTCGTTTGAACTTAACGGAAATGCAAGCATCCAATTACAGGAACAGTATTATGAAGACCGTAGACTCCTACATCTTTGGAAGGTGCATTTGAGCACTGACAAAGCTGTAAATACCTATATGGCGGAACATGGACTGCCCATTCAATATGAAAACCTGGATAAGAGGCAACCACTCTCCTATTACCAAACCTATTTCTCATTTCATCCGGGCAGTTCTGAAATGCCTTCGGCAGCCAGAGGTTTTACTAAAAACCTGGTGAACATGCTCCTTCAAAAGGGTATTGTATTTGCTCCCATTTTATTACATACCGGCGTATCAAGTTTGGAAGAAAATGAGGCCCCATATCCTGAGTACATGGACCTGAGTCCAGTAAGTGCATCTATTATAAATGTGGCCAGGCAAAGAGGAAATAGAATAGTGGCCGTGGGTACCACCGCTGTAAGAGCCGTGGAAAGTGCTACAAAAGCAGCAGGCGAGGTAATGGCTTTTAAGGGCTACACCGACCTGTATATTCAAGGCTCGTATGAAATGAAAACTATTAATGCTTTGCTTACCGGGTTTCACGAACCCAAAGCCTCTCACCTGCACATGCTGCAGTCGCTGGCCGGGCCAGACCATATTGAGAAGGCCTATGCCTCAGCCATTGAACACCAGTACTACTGGCATCAGTTTGGCGATTTACATTTAATTCTACCATAATAGTCTAAAAAGTAATTACTTGTATCCATGTTCCGGTCTGTCAAGATATCAATGCTCAGCTATTGGTCAACGCTGCTTTTAGGTCTGGTACTTTGCATTTTCCTTTTTGCAGGAGTTCTCAGTTTTGGCCACGGTTTGGGCGATCTTGTTTATGGTATTCTGTTAGGCGTTCTTTTTACCGTCCATTTAATTTTCACGCTTGACCTGCGCAAAAGAACGCGATCACATTCCGGGATGAAACTCGTTAATATATGGACACTATTGTTTGTATGCCTTTATGCATTCATTATACTAAAAGCCACTCTATTTTCTGGTCCTGAAACCCCATAAAAACTGATGGCATTCTTTGTTCTTCTTAACTTTGAATGGAGCCTGATTTCCAAACGACATAAGCCCAATTCCCCATGCCCAATCCTAAAGAAGTACTTACACAATGGGTTTCTCATTTCAATAATGGAAACATTGAGGCCTTGGCTGAACTCTATCATGAAAAGGCCATCAACCACCAAGTGGCAAACGAACCCATTGAAGGTAAAACCGCTATATATAAAATGTTTGTGAATGAATTCAGCAATGCCGATATGCACTGCATCATAGAAAACATTTTTGAGGATGGGGAATGGGCTATTTTGGAGTGGAAAGACCCTAAGGGGCTAAGAGGTTGTGGCTTCTTTCAAATAGTTGATGGAAAAATTAAATTCCAAAGGGGGTACTGGGACAAACTCTCGTTTCTTAGGCTATACAACTTGCCATTACCTACAGAGCTGTAACACACTTGAAGCAATCAACTAATAGAATTCTGCTGGTAAAGCCGGCCCATTTCGCTTACAATGAACAAACAGCGCCATCCAATGCCTTCCAGAATGCTGAGATGGTTGATTCTGATTCCGTTCAGGAAAAAGCCCTACTCGAATTTAAAGGACTTGCTTCTGCCCTGGGCTCAATAGGTGTTGAGGTTATTGAGATAGAAGACAGCGAATTTCCAGTGACACCTGATGCTGTGTTTCCAAACAACTGGCTGAGTTTACACGAGGACGGCACCATGGTACTCTACCCCATGTGTGCTCCAAACAGAAGACTTGAACGAAGAAAAGACATTCTTGACTGGCTTAGCGATAAGTACTCCATCAACGAAGTCATTGACCTTTCACACTCAGAAGAACAGGGGCAGTTTCTGGAAGGGACTGGAAGCATAGTGTTTGATCACCTATCAAAAGTGGCCTATGCCTGTATTTCTCAACGAACCGATCGCAGCTTGTTTGAAAATCTGTGCAAACGCCTGAACTACCGTCCTATTTGTTTTATAGCAGTGGACCCAACTGGCAAGGCCATATACCATACTAATGTGATGATGTGTATAGGGACAGGTTTCGCTGTAATCTGTCTTGAAAGCATACCTTCAGTGGAGAAACGCAATTGGGTACGGGAAGAGCTTAACCGAACACAACATGAAATTATAGAAATAAGCCTTGCACAAATGGCCCGATTTGCTGGCAATATGCTGGAAGTGGAAACAGGGAAAGGAGAAAGAGCACTGGTACTTTCTCAAACGGCTTTTGACAGTTTAAGTGCCCAGCAGAAGGCTGTACTTGCACAATACTGTGAACTGCTCCCCATTGGAATTCCAACGATTGAGCAAGCAGGTGGAGGGAGTGTAAGATGTATGATGGCAGAGGTCTTTTTAAGCCCGCATTAATACAGTGGTTTGATACAAAAAAGGCAGTACCGAGCTCTTGCTCAATACTGCCAGGTAACCCTAGAACATTCTTCGTTTACATACACATGGCAATCAGATCACCCAGACTGCATGATGGCGCATTGGTAACGTTACACCTCCAGCAATACCCCGCTGGTGAAATAATACCATCATAAACGTTCTTACCTATAATCACATTACAATCACCGCACTCCGAGGCTACATAGTCAATGATAATTGGATTTGAAGTTGCCGAAGAAATACCTGAGACGCGCATCACTAGATTGGTATTCAACACATTCACCATCTGTACCGAACTAAGAGAAGAAAAGTCAGTTAAAACTGATTCATATGGAGAATATTCAGCCTCAGAAAAGACTTGAAGTACAATTTCCGAAGAACCACTTTCTTCTTCTGGAGTAACTGCGTTTTTGGGTTGATGAATGGCCCAGCCAATACTTACGGCTGAAATGAGAACCACAAGGGCCAACATAAGGTTTTTCATAATAAATGGTTTTTAGATTGGCTTCGAAATACCGATTTCAATCCTGCATGCCTTTCATTAAATGCATAGTTAAGGCCAACATTCGCACAGTTTAATCCCTATTCCTCACATCTATATTTTGCAATTTCTTAAAGACATGTATTTATTTTCTCTTTCATCCCAACAGCGACGACTTCATAATCAACGTAAGGTTCAATTAAGTTGATCTCAATATTGGCTAAGTTTTAACGAAGTACCCGGACAACATGACGTACCAACATCCAACGAATGCTCTATTAAAACAAAAAAGCCATGCCTAAGCGGCATGGCCTCATTAATTTTAAAAATGGCTGATCTACTCAAAGAAGGGAATAAGGTCTGGCACATCCCATTGTGTAGTTTGATTGTTGAAGGAGCATGGGATACAATCATTGTCAAACAAAAATCCATTTTCACCCAAAGGGTTTCCACCCACCACAACAGTACAGTCTCCACAAAGGGAAATTGGGGCTTGCGATTGCCCTTGGCTATTGGTTGAGTTGAGCGTTCCATAAACACGAGCAATCAGTTGCGATTGGCCAACGTTTATAATAGCTGCTCCAGTTACATCACTGAAGTCAGTGAAATATGATTCATAAGGAGCACAATCAGACTCGGAAAATGACTGAAGCACTACCTCTGAAGAACCACTTTCTTCTTCGGGTGCTGCTTTCTCAGGTTGGTGAATGGCCCAGCCGATGCTTACGGCAGATACTAGTACTACTAGCGCTAACATAAAATTTTTCATGATAATAAGTATTAGGTAATTATTAGTTGTCTCGAAATACCGAATTCACCCAATTCTTCACCCTCAGGAATGCATGCTTCACACCCATTTATTCATGGTTGCGCCCTTTTTCTTCATACTTACTTTTTTTAGGCATCCAATTATAGCCTTCCCCTCCATCTCTTTGTAAGCACCTCAATACTTTTGTTTCCTGCTCATCAAAACACCTAGAACCACCTTCCCTTGAAACAACCCGACACATTAAAAATCCTGACACTGCTCTTCATGAGTGCTATGAGTTACTTCTGCAAGGCGCAACTTCCTATGCCGAGGGTCAACTACTATGGAGAAAAAGAAGGCTACTATCCTTCATCAATTACAGATGTAAAGACCGATGACTTAGGACTTGTCTGGGTAATTAGTGCTGGCCATGTAACAAAGTTTAATGGGCACAACTTTAGAAATATCAAAACATCAGGTGTTGCACATTCCGCTTTTATGAGGTTTTACACCCGAAAAGGCAAAAGTCCTTTTGTAACCGACTATAACGGCAGAGTATTTTTTGTGGAGGATGATACGCTTCGGGCATATGCTTATAACGATACATTGTCTAAACTCAACATTGGTCGCTCACACTCTGACATCCATTTTGATGAGTACGATAACCTTCATGTCTCCTTTCGAGGAATAGGCTATCGAATACTAAAGCCAGATGGTCACATCAGAGCTCCAATACTGGACGGAGGAAAAAGTGAACATTTGGGTTTTACCGCCATTCTCCGCGAAGGACAACTCCCATTTATAAGTATAGAGGCCCAACCTATACATCCCAGCTCAACCTACATGATGTTCTCTCTTTTAAGTGAAGACCTTGAAATACGTGACAGCATATACTTACAGAGAAATGCAATATGGTTTCCTCAATCGGTAATTCGCCTACCCAACAACAATTACCTGCTTTCAACAGGCTCAGGTCATCTTATTGAGTTTAATCACCAGGAAATAATTGGTTTGGTCCCCTATAATTTTACTGTCATTCATCTCTTCAAAGACAAGAAAGACGGTATTTGGATAGCCACCAGAAACAATGGTCTACATTACTACAAAGCTGGAATTATTGAAGAAAGCAATAGGAGAACCTTTAGCAGCGAAGGCTTTGCAGCTGCCACTACTCAAGATCCCGATGGAGGCATTTGGGCTCACTCTGACGCAAAGGGCCTAATGCATATTCCTAACCCAGAGCATTACTATTACCAGTTAGAAAGCAAACTGCCTTCAAGTGGCAGACCTTGTAAAATGGACTTGATAGAAGATGACCTGATAGCCGCTGCATCTGATGGCTCGCTATCTATATTACACCTGGCTAATCATAGTCAAGAACGATTGAAAGAGCCACTTGAAGATTCAAAAATGGCTCGGTCAGTTCTTTACGACAGTGCATACCATCGCACATGGATTGCCACTACTGGCAATCTATATTATTCGCATCAAGGCACTTGGAAAACTCTGAATACAAAGGGCCTTGACCGCGTTCACTCAGCCTCTCGATTCACTATAAAAAGAACTGCCAACCCGAAATATTCTTTTATTGGCATACATGAAAGGCAGGTATTCCTGGTATCGGATACTACCATAACCTATAT